>ERZ827126.1140-NODE-1140-length-27208-cov-6.221191_pt1 | contig 27208 bp, 25 predicted proteins | sample MGYA00519780_ERZ827126 | MGnify/ENA primary metagenome ERZ827126 (study PRJEB31778, sample SAMEA3449262) | human gut metagenome | biome: human gut; feature: human-associated habitat; material: faeces | place: United Kingdom | collected 2010/2012 ...
GGTTCAAACCAAATTATCATGCTCATGTCGTATTCGACTGGATGAACCATGAAACTGGAAAGAGCCGAAAGCTCAATGACGAGGATATGGCAACCATGCAGACCCTTGCTTCCGATATTCTCCTGATGGAACGTGGACAGGCAAAAGCTGTCACAGGTAAAGAGCATCTGGAACGAAATGATTTCATCATTGAGAAGCAGAAAGCCGAACTGCAACGTATAGAGGAAACCAAGCGACACAAGGAACAACAAGTAAGCCTTGCCGAACAGGAACTCAAACAGGTAAAAGCAGAGATACGCACGGACAAACTAAAGAAAACAGCCACCAATGCTGCTACCGCCATAGCAAGCGGTGTAGGTTCTCTTTTCGGAAGCGGTAAGCTGAAAGAACTGGAACATCACATCGAGCAGCTACATCAGGAAATTACCAAACGGGACAAAGCTACTGATGAATTAAAAATTCAGATACAACAAATACAGGAACAGCATAGCAGACAAATTCGTAATCTTCAAAGAATACATAATCAAGAACTTGAAGCCAAAGACAAGGAAATATCACGATTGAGCACCTTGCTTGAAAAAGCCCACAAATGGTTTCCCATGTTCAAAGAGATGTTGAGAATGGAAAAATTATGCGCTGTTATCGGGTTTACCAAAGACATGATAGAAAACCTCTTGACAAAGAAAGAATCCATACAATGTAGTGGCAAAATTTATTCCGAAGAACACAGGTGGAAATTTGACATCAAGAATGATATTTTTAGGGTTGAGAAACATCCGATGGATAGTGGTAAGCTTATGCTGACCATAAACCGACAACCCATAGTACAATGGTTTAAGGAACAATGGGAAAAGTTACAGCAGAATCTACGTAACTCGGTGCAGAGAGAGCAAAAATCCAGAGGATTTAGAATATAGAATAGCCTATTATTAATAAAATCAAGTATCTATGCATCCAAACAGATTGTTTTTATTACAGAATCAAAATCCTAAGAATTTATAAAAAATGAAGCCTAAAGAAGTTTTGGAAAAATGGATAGATTGCTTTAACAAAGCAGATGCTTATCATATAGCAGAGCTGTATGCTACTAATGCAGTAAATCATCAAGTCGCAAACGAACCAATAATAGGTAAAGAATCAATCTACAAAATGTTTGTGAATGAATTTGCCACTGCTAAAATGGTTTGTATGGTGGAAAATATTTTTGAAGATGGCGAATGGGCTATCATGGAATGGAAAGACTCTCTTGGACTTCGTGGATGCGGATTTTTTCATGTAAAAGATAACAAAATCGTCTTTCAAAGAGGGTATTGGGATAAACTTTCATTCTTGAAGCAACACAATCTTCCAATTGAATAAGTACTATCAGAATACGGACTGGGAAATTGAAATACCCAGTCCGAGTTATATAATGAATTTTACTTGTTAAACTATTTAAAGTCAGTTGGATAACAAACCATACCTTTCACATTCTCAGTAGCTCCAGGTATTAATTCAGCCACCATGCAATATTCATGAGAGACTTCGAAAGGAAATTCAATTCCTAAATCGATAGCCTTGCGATAGCCAAATCGAGGATAATACTCTTTATGCCCCAATACGACTGCTGTGCCGTAACCCAAAAGTGCTGCCCTCTGATGGGCTTACTGAATCAACATCCCCCCCCAATTCCCTTACGCTGGAATTCCGGCAAGACTGCCAATGGAGCTACACTCAGGGATGTGACAGACTGGGTGTCACTGTCTATCTTTACTTCTGTAAGTAAGATATACCAGACAATTTGTTTTTCTGTCATTTTCTTGTTCTTATCTAATTGTTAGGCTCATTGTTGTTATACATTGTTTAATTATAGATAAATCGTGAATATCCTTCTCTCTTAAATCGTAGCCCGAATGGAATACTTGTTGCCCTTTTGCAGAAATGCAAGGGATGCTTCTGCCTTCAAAGACTGCTGTTCCAAAATAGTCCGGTTGAAATTCATACCAGCCTCCATCCAAGTCGGCTTGTTTGGAAGTGCCGTCCGCATTCAAGACAAAAGGATGGATATCAATATAGCCTAATTCTTTGCTATACAGTTCCACACGGGTGGGCAACCAATTTGTTTCAATTTGATATCCTCTCTCCTGCAAAAGATCAAGGAGTTGGTCTGTATAATTGGCATCAAAATCAATGTCAATATCTCTATGCAAGCGGGTTTGCTGTCCGTACAAGACATCCACTCCCCAGCCTCCATCCAACCAAAACTGCATGTCCAGGCTTTCCAACAAGTCCAAAACTTGAAATAACTCTGTAATCGTAGTGTGTTCTTTCTTTGTCATATAATAATTCTTTAATAAATAATACTATGCGTAATTATCCAACTGCTTGATTGAAGAAATAAAATTTGCACCCACTCCAATCAGAAAGATAACCCATCCGCTGATCATAAAGACGGATGTGATACCCCATGCTTCCACCCAATATCCTGAAGCTACGATACCCAGCATTGATGGAAAGGTACTCAAACTAAAGATGAGAGAAAAAGTCCGTCCAAGCATGTCCGAAGCCAAGTTCTGCTGAATAATAGCGATGAAAAGCGCATGGTAAATGGAATAGGCTATGCCTCCTGTAAATGTTAGGCAAACAAAACCTATAAATGCGCTTGATGGTAAATAACTGGCGCTAATCAGATACAATCCCAATATCACATAAGCCGTATGCATCACTAATGTTTGCTTGCTTTTCAAAGCCTTACAGGCAAGTACTAAACCGCCCAACAATGCCCCTGAGCCCCAACCCATTTCCACAACTCCCATTTGCAAAATGTTTCCGTTGAAATGCAGAAGCGTCATAAAAGGAAATAACGTAAAAACAGGCATAAGGACAAAAGTCACCAGCGTAAAGCATACGAATAAAGGCAAAATGCCCATTGTACGCCGCAAGGTATGCCAACATTCCGTCAGTTCTTTTTTGAAATCTGGAAGAACTTTCGTTTTTTGAAGAGAAGGAATCTGGACACAAAGTAAGGTCAGACAAGCAGCAACAGCTCCGATCACATCTATGAGCAGAATATACTGTATGGGAAGCCAAACAACGAGGCTTGCCCCTACAACGGGAGCTATCACCTCACTGAAGGATTGAATGGAATGGTACAAACCTGATACCCTGACAAGATGGTGCTTGGGAACCAGTAGAGGGATGCTTGCCTGTAAAGCAGGTGCATGAAACGTACTGCCTATTGAACGACAAGCAGTCAATAGATAAAAAAAAGAAAGGTCTTTATAACCCTTGGTTATCACAATAAAAAGACATAGGGTACAGAACGCGATGAACAAGTCCGAATAAAACATCGTTTTCTTTCGATTCCATCTGTCAACATAGACCCCGGCAAACAAGCCTAATACAAATTGTGGTAAAAATCCAGCTAAAATAGCCAGAGATAAAGCTGTCGGGGATTTAAATTCGTTGCTAATCCAAAAAATAATGGAGAAGCCAACAATCGTACTTGTTAAAATAGATATGAGTTGGCCTATTCCTATCACGGCCAAAGTTGATTTCCAATGATTCATTGTGCTAATATTTCATGCGTTTATAGATAAGTACTTTCGTACATTAAGCAAAACGAAATTCTATCCACACAAAAAACTTGTATTATAATCCACTCCTGACGTTGGAATACAATAACAAATACTTTCAGGACGATGTAAAGTCCTGAAAAATCAAACTGAATGGATAGATAAATATTAGTCTTTTCTCATCGGATTCTTTTAATATCGCTACTCTTTTATTATGTAGTGGTTGTATTATCTTAAATAAAACAAAAACACCGACTTTACATTCTTGGGTGTAAAACTGGGTGTTTGTTTTGCAATCTGCTGATTTTCAGCGTTTGTTGCGGAGAGAAGGGGATTCGAACCCCTGAAACACTTTTGATGTTTACTCGCTTTCCAGGCGGGCCAGTTCAACCACTCCTGCATCTCTCCGAAAACGCCCCCAAAAGTACGCAATATTTCCCGATTCTGCAAATGACGGCCGTTTTTTCTCCTTTCGGGATCCGGGTGTCCGCTCCGTTTCGGTCCGGTGGTGTCTTGCCCTCCGCTCCGTTTGCGGCCCGTTTGCCGTCCCCGGAAGGAACCGGATCTCTGCCGATTCCGGGGAAACGAAAACGGGACGACCCGCGGACCTTCCGTTTTCCAGGCGGAGAGAGGCAGCATCGTTGGACTGGCTCACACCAGTATCTACCGACTATGTACTATATCGGTTGGAGCGTATCGCCGAACAGATACCGCACGTGCGTCCGGTATCATTCTCTTTTTGGAAGCAAACCTCTTCCGAGCCGGTCTTCCGGTGGCAGGCGATAGTGTTCCGCTGTCGTCTCTTGTCCTGTTTACTTGCAGGAAGGAGGAATAAAGATAGCGCTGTTGAAAAGAGAATGCAACGTTGTCGCTTTTCCCAACGTATCGGGCCAATCTGGGTTAGCGATTTTATGGCTAAATATTCGGCTTAAATAAAGCGCAATACCTTGTACGGCCTCGCCGGAATCTCTGAAAGGGCCTCCGGAGGGGTTGTATAGTTTGTCTTTGAATTTTAGCGTCCGAGGAGTTCTCCTGCAACCGTACGTGTGAGACTCATGCTGTCGTCATCAAGTTCACTGCGCCAGTACATGCCGCCTCTGAGACCTTTTTCCTTGATATAGTCACATTTGATTTTCAACGATTTCGGATTTTCATATCCGACGATGAGGGTGCCGAGACTGTCAACGATATAAGGAACGCAAGCTATCGAGTCCCAGCGCTCTTCCATGCCCTCGGCCGCCAGATTGCGGTTCACGATATCGCGGTAATCGGTCCAACCCTTGAAATCCTTGTCGTTACCGCGACCGTAGAACGCAAGGCCGAGAACCATGTCCTTGTAGTCAAGACCTTTTGTTAGGAAAGAGTCGATTGACTCCTCAATCGTCGAAACTCCGGCCAGCTCCGAGCGGCGCAACGCAGTGTGATGATAGGGAGCCTGCCAGCCCATGTCGTAGGTCATCAGATTGACATAATCAAGATATTTCATCGCTTCGCGCATGTCGAAACCGTTGCCGAAAAAGCCTGCTGCAGCCGAAACCACTTTATCTCTGCCGAGTGCGTTGCGAACGTCGCTGAAAAGACGGATGTAGTTGGCCTGCTCTTCTTCATTGGCCGGAAACTCCCAGTCGAAATCAACCCCGTCGAGTTCATATTTGTCCACAATGCGTTTACAGTCAGTTGCAAATGCCAGACGAAGCGAATCACGGCCTGTCATCTCTGCCCATCCAGATTCGGCTCCTGCGCCACCCATCGAAAGTATGACTTTAAGTGCCGGATTCTCTTTTTTGAGATTGAGTATCCGCTGAAGGCGGGGTATGTTGTTGATCTGTACGCCATCGTGGGTCCGATTGGGGATGGCGGCAAGATAATTTATGGCGGTCACCATATTGGCTGGCGGCAGTTTGCCCTCTTCTTGCCACACGTAGGCGATACATTCGTATTCGGGTTCGGCGGCCTTTCCTGAAGTTCTTTTGCACGAAACCGCGGCACCCATGAGAACAAGTGCAGCGAAGCCGATCGAAATCTTTTTTATCTTTACATTCATCATTAATGTATTATATCAGTTAAATTTATTCGTCTAAACCGAAAAATGCACGAACCGCTGCGTATGCAAACCGTATGTTGTAGAGATGAATTCGGTGTAAACAAAACACTCGGTTTTACATTATTTGATGTAAAACCGAGTGCCTGTTTCGCAATTTGCTGATTTTTAGCGTTTATTGCGGAGAGAGAGGAAAATGAACCTTTCCCGTATTCCGCCGTATATCAGTCTTTTATACTTTGACCTCACTTTAAGTACACCGAATAGCCCACAGCCGATTTGCATCGTTTCACCCTGTGTTGCACTTGGTTAACACAAAGATAGAAAAATATCTTTAGTTTTCAAAGTAAATTCCTTGTCTTAACTAATTTTGTAAATATTAAAAACTCCTGCCAAAAGTATGTCTGGCAGGAGTAAAATATAAAAGTAAGTTTGTTAGGCAACTTTTCCGCATCTATTGTTTTCGCGTATAATATTCGATAAGTTCTTCATTGTTGCCTTCATCGTAAATCCATTTCATCGTCGAAACGGTTATTTTGGTCTGACAAGTCTTTTTATTCGCTCCGTCGTTTGTAGTCAGCATACCCGACGTCGCGTCATAGGAGTAGGAGCCGTCGTAGTACTCTTCGGGTGGGTAATCGTAATAACGGAAAGTCCCGTCTTCCCGGAAAATAGCGATCATCTTATCTTCGTCCTCTACGGCCGTGAAACTATCGATCAATTTCCCGTTCCGGTAGTATTCGTTTTTCTGGAATACCCATTCGCCGATGATTGATCCGGGCTCGTCGTTCGGTTCGTCTTTTTCATCGGAACAAGCTACGGCCAAACAAGCCAAAACCCACAGGCTTGCAAAAAACAGTTTTTTCATTGTCAATCGTTATTTAAGTTTTGTCATATATTTTTCTACCTCGAACGACACTAATCCCCAGTCGTATCGGGCATAAAGCGAATGGCGGGGATTTCCTTTCACCGTGAGTTTCCCGATTTGGAACCATTGGCCATGACTTGTACGCAGCACGTCGTATAAATCCCGAAAACATCGTTTCAGATAAGGTTTCGCCGAAATATCGTTTCCGAAAGCGACCAATATGTCCGCTGCCGGATAACGTTGCAGCAGATCGGCCGCGACATCCAGATTTTTCCGGTGCATCGGTTCGTCCAACGTTGCCGACAAACTCCATTTATCCGTCGCACGTTCCGATGAAAGATTCAACATTGCAAATCCGTCGTAACCGCCACCCTCGGCGAATCCTATGACTTTGTGCATCGTAAGGTCGGGATGTGTTTCGTCCGCAGTGCTCGGATTAAGGCCGACGACCAACAGCATCTTTTTGCCGGGTTGCTCCAGCACGAACCGATGATCCTCCTGCAATTTTCCGGTTTCATTGCAGATAGGTAGGTAATCCATAATCAACTCAATTTTACGATTTCGAAATTTCCATATCCGCAATGGCAACTCGCAACGGTTACACCGTACTTATCTTCAATCGCTTCGATAATCTGTTTTGCATTCGGACGCGCCGAGGTCCCTGTTACAAGGATTTCTACAGACATTCCTTTTGTCAATTTGCCGGCACTCTTGATTGCCGTAACACTCCATAACGTACCTGCCATGATTCAAAAATATAAGAGTTCGTAATTTATTTATAAAGGATTTGAGTTGTTTCGGGAATATAATCGGGACTGCGATTTTTATTAATCCCGTCGACCATATTCTGTCACCCGTCTTTCAGATACAGCGCTTCCAGTGTCTCCATCGGAGCACAATACAAGGGATTCTGATAATAGGAATCTCCACCTCGCAATGTAGTCTGGCTGACATCCAATTCTTTCAATTTGTTGTTTTGACAACGTATCACCTTAAGCGAAAAACAACCGCTCAACGACAGACTTACCAATTCATTGTCACAGCAAGACAAATGTTGTAACTCAGTTAGATTGCCGCAATTCAGGGATTTCAATTGCGTACCTCGAATTTCTATATTGTTCACATTCCAACATCGTTGCACATCGATTGCTTCCAAACCGCAAAATAGAATGACAAGGCTCTCTAATGTTTCCGATTTAGGTAGAACCAGACCTGTCAGATTTGTATATTCAATAGTCAATCTGCGCAGTTGCGGTGTGTTGTTATATAAATCCAACCGGTCCAATTTACCACAATGCTGAATGTGCACATATTCCAACCGCTCGCATTGTGCCATATCGATCGTTTTAAGATCAAACAGATAGCTGATGCTAAGATGTTTCAATTTTTGATTTCGGGACAGATTTAATTCCTGTATTTCTTGGCATTTCCCAATATGCAAATAGATCAGATTGGAAAAATTGCTGATCGTCTCTAAAGATTTGATCGTTCTTTGGGACAGAAATATTGTATCGACTTTTGCCGCTTCCCACTCCGAAATGACTCCATCGCCATCTGCATCGAAATGTTCCAAACAATAATCTTCGAATTGCTCATCGTCGAAGGTCAAAAAACGATCTTTTTCTTTGCCATCCTCCTTGACACAACATACACAGAAATACATTATAACCGTAATAATCCCAAAAGAATACAAACATTTCATCATAATGACATCATCTGTGTACGCCCCTTGCTCCTGAGGGAAACTATCCGAAAAAGAAAGTGTGGAGCCAATTCCGCTTATCCGTCAGATGGTTGTGGAAAGACCAATAACAACGATAAACGATACGATACCTCACACTTGATAGATATGGGGGATAGGCGTAGAAAATACGCCTTGCCATATGCTAACAAGAAATGAGTGCTGTTCGTCGTCCCGTTGTTATCGAAAACTTCCACATTTTCTGACGAGGACAGTGCGAAAACACTTTCTTACTTTACGATAACATCGGAACATCGCTATGTCGGCCTGCGTTGTTGCTGGAACCCGTACGAAAAAGCTATTCGGGAGTAGTCTGTAAAATAAATCTGTATAATGCAAATTATTCTGCGCAATAATACTTATATTTGCACATAATCGTTAATGTTATTGTATGAAACGGGCATTATTGCCGAGCCAGCGGAAGACGCTTACGGCTCTGGGCGAAAATATAAAGCTGGCACGCCTGCGCCGGGAACTATCCTCGGAGCAGGTGGCCGAGCGCGCCGGAATCTCCCGTAACACCCTAACCAAGATCGAGCGGGGTGAGGAGGGAGTTGCGATGGGATACTATTTCCGGGTGCTGGCTATCCTCGGCCTGGAAAAAGATTTGCTGCTCGTAGCTAAAGACGACGAGTTAGGGCGTGCCCTTCAGGATGCCAAACTCGTGGTCGGGGAAAGGGTTTCCAAAAAACGGTAAATTATGGTAATGCAGCGCGATATATACGTATATATGGACTGGCCCGAGGATGCGGAGCCTGTCTATATGGGCGTGCTTCACAGCGAAACGATCCGGGGTAAAGAGGTCTTTTCTTATGAGAACGATCCCGCATGGCTGGCCCATCCCCGTTTTCGTGCGTTGGATCCCGACCTGTCGGCATTTACCGGGAAGCAATACCAACCTTCGGATAAGAGCAATTTCGGATTGTTCCTCGACTCCGCACCAGACCGCTGGGGACGTACGCTTATGCGCAGGCGGGAAGCTATCAACGCCCGGTTGCAGGACCGAAAACCGCGAACGCTTACCGAGGCGGATTACCTGATAGGCGTGTATGACGGAAACCGTATGGGAGCCCTGCGCTTCAAGTTCTCGAAAGAAGGGGATTTTATGGACAATGACCGGTCGCTGGCGACACCGCCTTGGGCATCGATCCGGGAACTGGAACATGCCAGCCTGCAAATAGAGCGGGAAGATCATGTCGATACGCCGGAGCATACGCGATGGATCGATATGCTCGTCGCACCCGGTTCGTCATTGGGCGGGGCAAGGCCGAAAGCCAACGTAGTGGATGAGAACGGACACCTGTGGATCGTCAAGTTTCCGAGCGTCGGAGATACGAAAGATTTCGGGGCATGGGAGATGGTTACGGCCGAGATGGCCCGCTTATGCGGTGTCGAGATGTCCGAATGCCGGGCACAGCGGTTCGGCAGCCGGCACCACAGCTTTATGACCGAGCGTTTTGACCGGACCGATACGGGCAGACGGATACACTTTGCCTCGGCTATGACGTTGCTCGGTTATACGGACGGTGCGAACCATACGGAAGGAGCCAGTTACCTCGAACTGGCCGAATGGATCATCGCCAACTGCGACGATACGGACCGGAACCTGGAACAGCTTTGGCGCAGGATCGTGTTCAATATCGCCATTTCGAACTGCGACGATCACCTGCGGAATCACGGTTTCCTGCTTACGCCGCAGGGGTGGCGATTATCACCCGCCTATGATATGAACCCTGACGAGTACGGCACGGGACTAAAGCTCAATATATCGGAGAATGATAATTCCTTGGATTTCGATCTGGCTATGAGTATCACGCCGTATTTCGGGCTGGAACCCGCTCGTGCAGAAACGATACTCGCAGAGGTTAAACGTGCTGTTTCCGGCTGGAGAAAACTCGCTACTAAATACGGTATTCCCAGGTCTGAGCAAGATACTATGGCGAGGGCGTTCAGGTATTGAAAATCATAAAAATATCAGCCGGATTAAATATGCAATTGCACTTAAGGTCTTATGGCGATTTTTTGTTAGTTGAAATTTTATATCCTAAACTATCGTATTTCTTTTGTGTTTAACATATAGTAACACTCGTTATTTTAATCAGTGTTAAATAAATTTCAGGTTGGTGGTGTGAAACCGATTTTTATTCTATATTTGTAATGGGCATTAATTTAATATGTATTACAAAAAATCGAATATGAAATTTTATAACCGAACACAGGAACTGGAAATACTCAGACGCACTTGGGTACAATCGAAACAAAGTGCGTGTTTTACGGTAATGATTGGGCGCCGCCGCATCGGGAAGACCTCGTTGTTACTGGAATCCGTAAAGGGAACGAAATATCTCTACTTATTCGTATCTTGCACCAGCGAGCCACTTCTATGCCAACAATTTCAGAAAGATGCGGCGGAGCACTGGGAATCCAGATATTCGGAACGATTACCCGGTTCAGGGATCTGTTCGAACAGCTTTTGATTTTTAGCACAAAAGAACATTATACGCTTATCATCGACGAATTTCAGGAGTTAGCCAATGTGAATCCGTCCATATTCAGCGAGATTCAGAACTTGTGAGATCAGTATAAAGGTAAAGCAAAAATCAATTTTATTGCTTCCGGCTCCATCTATTCGATGATGATGAAAATTTTCGAGAACCGGAAGGAACCTCTATTCGGCCGCCTTACCTCCAAAATCACGCTTCAGTCTTTTACTGTCAGCGTCATCAAGGAGATTTTGAACAACTATAATCCCAAATACACTCCCGAAGATCTGCTTTGTCTCTATATGCTTACAGGGGGAGTTCCTAAGTATATCGACCTGTTGATGGAGGCAGGAGCGACAAAGAAAAGCAAGATGTTGGATATGGTTACGAGTCCCGACTCGCCGTTTATCGGCGAAGGGAAAGACTTGCTCGTATCGGAATTCGGGAAAAAGTATGGGACATATTTTTCAATACTCCAACTGATCGCTTCCGGAAAAAACACTCAAAGCGAAATAGACTCCGTTATCGGTAAAAATACTGGAGCCTACCTGGCTAATTTGGAGAGAGAATACTCTTTGATTACCAAAAACAAACCCATATTTTCGAAGCCGGAGAGTCGGAAAAATCGCTGGAGCTTGAACGACAACTACCTTCGGTTCTGGTTTCGGTTTATATTTCCGAACCAATCATTAATCGAAATGGGTAAATACGACTTGCTACGGGAAGTTATCGATCGGGGCTACGAACAATATAGCGGTTTGGTTCTAGAGAAATACTTCCGAACGAAAATCGCCAAAGAGGAACGCATAACCGGCATCGGCAGTTACTGGGATAATAAGGGTGAAAACGAGATCGACGTCATCGCAGTAAATGATTTGAATAAAACGGCCATTGTCGCCGAAGTCAAACGCAATTCTAAAAAAATAGATATGAATATCCTTCAATCGAAAGTACATTCGGTCAAAGAATTGATCAAATACAAAGTTGAATTGCAGGGATTATCTTTAGAAAATATGTAACTACAAGAAAGTATGGGTTAATATAAATCGATTGCAAACTGGCTATAGAGAGCACTAGCGACTATGTTACTATGAAAATTAATAGATAATAAAATATAGTCGTAGAGCGGAATGAAAGAAAAATAAAAGAAACAGGTGATTCTGATGTACAATGCAAATAATTCTGTAATAAACAAATTTGCAAATACTTGCAAGAATTGGAGCTGTGGTTATTTTAACGAATTAAAGCCAGTAGCTATCGTTACCACTTAATTTTAAGTATTATTAAACTTGTTTTTTACTTTTATTTTATTGTGTTTTGACTCTTACTTTTGAAGACGCATACTATCCTTTTGTAGTTTGAGATGTATATCATTTAACAGATAATGATTAAGCGATATAAGAAGTGTGTTATGGGACATAAGGGCTAATTCTGTGCTGAGATAAATATTGCAAACGATCTACCCCATATTAATCACCTGTTCAATTTTATTTGGACGATACTTCAGGAAGATTGTCGCTTACTTCTTGGAATGTCGAATAATTCTTTAGTCCTTTAGCCTTTTGAGCTTTCCCCATTATTGTACCATCAATCCTTTTCTGGAGGTAATCAACTAAGTCGTCAAAATGACGAATATCAATATAATTGATACCGGACGCTTTATATCTGTTCATTATACTCTTATTGAAACTGGCCCAATTAAATTTCTCATTTTTACGATCCAGTTCAAATTGCTTCCATTCGCCATATCGCTTAATTAAATAAGACACATAATTTTTCTTGGACAGATTTCTCCCTAATGCTCCTTCCGGAAATTCTGGTTTTACTGATTTGGCGCGTTTCGGTTTGTATTGAGGATAATATTTGTTCCGTATATCTTCAAATTCCTCTATATATTTTGCGACAGTATCCCAACCCCAATAGTAAATGTCATACGGCAATGATCCCTTATCTTTCAGAATAACTGCATATTCCTGCAACCGGGCATCATCTCTAAAGGTCGATACAAATACCAATCGATCGAATGAAAAGTCAATTTCAGATATTCGCAATAAGTCCGCTTCCATATCCGCGTAAAGGTTTTTCCGGATCGCATCATCACTTTTACGGATATCTTTTGATTTACATTGAATAACTGTTCTAGTATTGGAAGAGATTATGTCAACTCCTTTCTGGTTTTGACCTTTTACCCCAAATAATTGAAAGTCCGTATTTCGATAAGAATCGGTACTTTCTACATGATTAAATATATCGCAGATTAACTCTTCGAATAGCTTTTCATCCTTCAGTGGAGGAAATTGATATTTTGCCATTTTTTAATATAGTTTGAATTGGATTAATTCTGGCTCTTCGATTTACCTATGGGTAATTTCTCTGTTTTGTTTAACTCGTCATATCGATTCATTATAGCAATTGAATCTTCGTCTTGTAATTCTCCTAAAACACAATTATTTCCAAAATAATGAGGCATATTTAAATCGCACTAGTTTATCTCGCTATTTTTCTGTTCTTCCAACTGTTTTTTATCGAGATATGTATATCGCTGATCTCTCAATCTTACAGCCTTTAAAAATTAAATTTGATGAAAAACATATCATCTTCACGTTTCATTATAGGGTTAAAAAACAGGGAATTAAAATGGTAAAACACATAAAACAGCAGACTGCGAAATAGAGCAATCAGGCACACTCGATGTAGTTTCGGGCCACATAAAAATGACAAAATCGCATATTGAATATTAGTCGGTTACGCCGAAATAACTTGTTTCTAGAACGAGATTATATATTCTCCGTTATTTTATCTTTTTCATATTGGATAAGGCATTTGTGACTATTTAAGCGATTGCTTTTTATATAGGTTAAAATATCATCTTGATTAATATTCTCAGGAATATAACTTTCTAGTTTTCGAATGGCACTAGAAGGCACGCCATATTCAAGAAGAATTGCTAGATTTTCTCGAATAAAATCATTTTCTATTAAGTTTGCATAATAAGTATAATTGCCTGCTCTAATACGTTTTTCTGCACATACAAAACGTTGTAATTCATTCATTACGGACAACCATTTAGGAATCTTGTATTGAAACCAATGTTTCATGGTTTGAAATACAAACTGGATGGCCTCATCTCGTAAGTCTGTACTTAATTTGTCTTTATTTGTCTCAAGTTTTCTACGGTAATTAAACTGATTATTTACCAAATAAAAGATGTTTTTATTGATGCCATAATCGAAAGTCACTTTAATCAGCTGCTCTTTACTCATAGGAGCAATACTCTCACCTGGCGTCTTAAGATTATCCCATGCAAGCCCCAAAACATACCGGAGCTGTTCATATTTGGGATAACTATTCCAACATATAAGGTCATATTGAGAATGTATTTGATCCCATAATATATTTATAATCTGTTTTTGCCCATGAACACTTAATCCATTTCGTTTTATGACTTCTCTTTCTTTAGTAGGGATTTGCAAAATAGACTGATACTGTTTAGTATTTTTGTCTCGAATATCGCTATCATCTAACTGTATAAGCACCTCGTCTTTTATGGGATTTTGCTGGAAAAATGGAATATCAATAATGATATTAGATTTCTCTGGAGGAGGATTGAAATTATAAATTTTCCCTATATAGTGGACCATCATTCTACCTGCTCGCCCCTTAATGTTTGAATAATCAAAATAGTCTACTTGATTGGAACCTTTCTTTGCATCAAAATAGACTATATTTTTGGCACTCGTATTCACTCCTTCGATGATAGTGGACGTGCAAAATAAGTATTTGATGGCGCCATTATTGAAATAATTGATTATTGAAGTAGTTATGTGTTTTTGCAGAGCGCCGTCATGAATGCCAATATCATATTTTAATGTATTCAAAAGAGACCAATCATCTGAAATAAACTCACGAATCCAGTCCGTCAAAGGATATGTATTGGAACTGATAGATTTACCTTTAGCCTCTAGGTAAGAAGCAAATTTTTTAGAAAGAAACCTTACTCTTGTTGGAGAAGAGCAATAGATAATAGTTTGCTCTTCAGATAAGGTTTCTAATAACTCAAAAAGAATATTTTCTTTAACTTCTTTTTTCTTTCCACTAATGCCAAATTTACCCGAATACTTTTGATAAATATCTATTTCACGAGAATCAACTAGAGAATAGTTACTTCTGTAAAAGATAGCGTTGTAGGCTTCTGCAAAACCAGCGCTAATTCCATCAATATTTGGCCCAAGTAAATAGAACTTCGGAGCGAACTTTTGTAAAAGATAATAGAAAGCATTGTTCAGAGAGGATGACCTTTCGTCATCACGTTGTCCGCTTAATTTATAAAATTCATCAATTACAAGAAAATCTATACTGGCAAAAAGAGTATATTCATTTACTCGTTCAGCTGTAAATAAAAATATATTACCTTTGTCCTCAGAAGGTTCTTGTGTAGTCCTTACTATTAACTTATAATTATCATTATATTTTAAAAGTTTTTTTCTAGTTTCATCCAACAATGCAAGTGTTGGTTGAATGATTATGATATTCCTGTATTGCCTTGACGCGACAATTTCCTCTATCAATAAACTCTTGCCAAAACTGGTAGGAGCGCTTACTATAACATTTTTATTTGTATGTAGGAGATCTAATAAAATTTTCTGTTCATCATGAAAGTATTTGTCCGGAATGTTTTCTGAGCCATGCAGTTCTTTTCTTATTTCGGCGGCAGTATTGTTAAGTTCAAGATGCTCCTTTTGTAGATAGGGATAGAATCCCGCTATTTCAATCACATTAGTCCAAAGATCTTTACTAGATGTATGCAACTTTCCCCAATTATTTAAAACATTAATGGCCAATTTGTAACCATCAGGATTTTGCTCATCTATAAGCGCATGACAAATTTGAGCATACTTAAAGCTATCATCAAACGAAATTTCTTGAGACTCCTCAAGCGTTGATATAATAGTCTCGATATTATGCATTTTGCTGATTGTAAAGTTTCTGGTGTAATACTTTAATTAGCTCTTTTTTAGATGGAATAGGAAAGAGGATTAATATAACATTGAGATTCGTGACAACCGGCTCTCCTGTTTCTATTTCTCCTATCAATTTGTTAAATTCAGCATCAAGCAATCTTATTTCTGTTTCAAATTCTTTTGAAAAATCAGGATGCAGATCGTGCGCACATTTTTCAAATATTCGTGATTGATAGGTGCAAACGATTGGTATAGTAACAGATTTAAGAATGTTTTCCAATTTATCCCTGCCTTGACTCACTTTGTGAAAAGTATCAAACCAATATTGTTTTTGGACTAAAAAAGTTTCATATTGAGTTTTTGTATTTTCGTCAGGATATTCTTCGATAGGAAGAAAGGAATATTTCTTTTTTGCCAATAATGCAAATTCCCGTTTTAAAAAATCACATTTGAAATGTGTTTTAATATCCTCTAACAAATCCTCTATACCACTCCTCCCTGCTGTTCCATCCTTCCTGTAGTAAATTTTTGATTCACCTAGATAAAGAGAGGGGGCTTTGTGATCTGTAAGATCGGGGCCTATATGTACTGAATCAAATCCATGCACAGTAAACCCATCTGTATCTTTAAAATATATTTTCGACACCAGAGGAACAGAATTGAAATAATCTCGCAAGAGAACATGGAGAATAAGTTCTCCAAACTCGCCTCTCTTTTTTATTTTATCCTCCGCCTTTAAGTCTGTATCATCAATTATCGAGTCTTTGTCCAAATAGGTCCATTTGACATCACTGAATGAATCAATTTTATAGATAGATTTAGCAGCCTCGATCAGCTTTCTTCTATCGTAGGTCTTCAGTATCCCCGTGTGATAGCCAAAAGCAAAATCAACAACTGCATCCATCAAAATATCGGAAAATGCCTCAGTCCTACAGACTCCCAAATCAAACCCAATATAAAAAGTTTTAAGCCGAGATTCCGAAATATTATGGACTAAAACCTCTCTTGCTCTAAAAGACATACTGTATTTGTTTTCATGTACAAATCTAATAAAATTATGCTAAAAAACTAAAAATCAATTTTATTAGAATGGATATACAGATTCTGTACAGCTCAGATACACGATGCTACAAAAGGATTAGATAATATGAATTTTAACCAAATGAAGTATTGAATTTATGCCTTTATTTTTTAATAATTTAATAACTTGAGCTTTATGCTTGTATAATGCCAGTGTTACTCTATATTGCCTTATCCCCAGAAATAAATTTTCAAAATTGCCGACAGAATGACAGCACTCCTGCTGAAACAGATGGTTTTTCGTGCCAGGCGTTTCAGATGCGTCCGTATCGTTAAATTATGTCGTTCGATATGATTGGTCCCGTATAATGATGTCCGATGGATCTTTGTCTCGATCAGAGAACGGTAGTTTCTTAGCCTATCGGTATAAACCCGTTTGGCATCGGATAGACGGAGTGTTTCGAGGACTACGTTAAGGGTGGCGTTTGTCCGTGGCCCGATATTGTAACTGACGACATGTTTGGATTTTCTATCCAGAGCATATGCTATCCAGATGTGTTCGGACTTTTTTCGTACAAAGCTCTTTATTTCATCTACTTCATAAGTCCTTTGAGTAATGACCGGCGGACGCGAGATCGTGTGGGCAATCTGTACAATTCTGCTAAGTAGTGTTGTAGTAGAGATATCAAGGATCCGTGCTGTACTTCGGATGCCGACTCCTTCTTTGGTTAATGTTACGATCTCGTCATTGATTCCTTTCTGATAGGCATTGTAACTATATAGTGCCTGTTGTTTCCGATGACATGATTTGCACTTATAGCGCTGCCTGCCGTTGCTCTGCGTTCCGTCTTTTACGCATGTGCCTCCGCAATATTTGCATTCCATTTTTGCTATCCCCTAATTTGAAACATGAAGGTTGAATATCCGTTTTGAAAACTCGTTTTCGAAGGATTTAAGGGCACAAAAATACAAAGGGCGACTGTAATAGCCGCCTTTGTTTTACCTGTGAAAGGAAAATTAGTATTGAAAGTCCGTGTTTTAATCATTGAATTGAAGTCATCCCCTAATTTAAAACACTACCCAATTTCGTCCGAATTGCATTTTTGGGTGTGAAAAAGGGTGTAAATCTTGCAAATGCTTGATTTACACCCTTTATTGCGGAGAGAGAGGGATTCGAACCCCCGGTACAGTTGCCCGTACACCGCATTTCGAGTGCGGCCCGATCGACCACTCCGGCATCTCTCCTTGAAGATCGTTCCCCGAAACCATCGTTTTGGGACTGCAAATATAGACATATTTTTTATATCCGCGCATTTTCGGACGGAAAAAATTGCGTCCGGGCGAAAAAAAAGCTCCGGACGGGGGCGTTTGCCCGCCCCGGGTTGCTTCCGGTTCCGGAATAATTCCTATCTTTGTCCCGAAAGGACCGCCTGCCGGGAGCAGTATTTCGCCGCCGGGAGCGTTTATTGAACAGGGGAGCGACAGGAATACTAAAACCGGTACGGTTTTCGTTTTCTCCGAAAGAACCCACGCAAATCGAAGTGTGTTATGAAAACGTTGAATTTTTGGATCGGGGCCTTCCTGGCGGCCGCGGGGCTTGCGGGCTGTTCGTCGGCCTATTACGCCTCTTCGGGATACGCCTCCGACGACCTCTATGCCCTGCACGACCGGACGCAGATCGCCCGTAAGCAGCAGGCGCAGGCCGAGGCGCGCAAGGCCGCGGCCGAAGCGCGCCGCGCCGAATGGGAGGCCCGGCTGGCCGAAGCCGAGGCCGCAGCCGCCGAAAACGGATATTACGAATACGACGCCAATCCCTACCGGAGCGTGCTGGCCGACGATTACGAGAGCGCCTATGCCCGCCGGTTGCGCGGCTTCGAGTCGCCGTCGTACAACATGCCCTCGAGCTATATCAACGCCCGTTACAGCCGGGCGTTCGACTACGTTTCCGCCTACGATCCGGCCTTCTATAACGTGATCGTGATGGGCGACGAGGTGTGGGTCGAGCCCAAATACATTACCTCCATGTTCGGTACGTGGGGGCGGCCCGTCGTCTTCCTCGATCCGTGGTATTACGGCTGGAGTACGCCCGGACTGTCCTTCTCGATCGGCAGTTGGGGCTGGAGTTTCGGCTGGAACTCGTGGTACAGTCCCTGGTACAGCCCGTGGCACGGTCCGTGGTACGGCTCCTGGTACAATCCGTGGTGGGGGCCGTCGTGGGGCTGGGGTCCCGGCTGGCACGGCCACCCGCACTGGGGCGGCTGGGGCCCGGGCTGGGGGCCCGGCTGGGGACCGGTCCACCATTACGATCCGAACCGTCCCAATATCGTGCATCGTCCGAGCCGTCCGCCCCGTTCGCAGACGTTCGGAGGCGGTTCGGGGTCGAATATCAACCGGGGCTCGGGCGGCGGCCGCACGTGGCAGTCGGGGGTCTATCAGGGCGGCAACCGCGGCGGCCGCGGCAATTCGTCCCGCGGGACGGTCGGCCGGAACGACCGGAACGACAATCCCTTCGACTGGCGGAGCGGCTCCTCGAACAGCGACCGCACGGGTAACCGGCGCGCCCCGTCGAGCGGCAGTTTCGGCGGCAGCCGCGGCGGCTCCTTCGGCGGCGGAGGCGGATTTTCGGGCGGCGGTTCGCGCAGCGGCGGCTCGACGGGTTCGAGTTCGCGCGGCCGATAGGGTGTCCGCTTTGATTGTCAAACGAAAACACGAGCATTATGAAACGTTCGATTCTGACGGCCGGCGCCGTGCTCCTGCTCTGCGGGAAGCTCGCGGCGCAGACCCCCCCCCAATACGAGTTCGGCGGACTGGCGATGAGCGCCGACGCCCTGTCCACTGCCGATCTGTTCTCGCTTTCGCAGCAGAGTTTCAATTTCGGCACGGCGCGGTCGATGGCCATGGGCGGCGCGTTCACGTCGCTGGGGGCCGACCAGGCTTCGATGGTCATCAATCCGGCCGGCCTGGGCATGTATAACCGCGGCGAAATCGCCGTAACGCCGATGATGACCTTTTCGCGGGCCGAAACGCCCGCGGGTCTGACGCCCTCGGGGGCCATGCCTTTCCGGAGCAACGGAAAGAACCGCTTCGCCTTGGGCAATATCGGCGGGGTCTTCAACGTGTACGAGGGGACCGGGCGGCTGCTGAGCGTGAATTTCGGCGTCGGCTACAACCGGCTGGCCGACTACAATTACAGCTATTCGTTCGAGTTCGCAGGCAGCAACCGGACCTCCTCCATCGCCGACGCCTTCGCCGTGCAGCTCGAGGCGGGCGGCGCCTATGTGGACGACAACGGCACGATCGCCATGAAGCGGGACGGCTGGACGGCCACCGACTGGCGGATCGACCCCTTCTTCTGGCCTGCCGTGGGAGCCTACAAGACCTATCTGGTGGATTACGACCGGACCGACAAGCTGTGGTATCCCGGAGAGATCGGCGATAACGCCACGGTGAACGGCGGCGCTTCGGTGCGGAGCATCGGATCGGCCGGCGAGTTCGATATCTCGATGGGCGCCAATCTGAACAACAAGCTCTATTTCGGCTTCACGCTCGGAATACAGAGCATCTACCAGAAGAAGAGCATCTATTACGGGGAGGGGTATAACTACGGCGGCGGCAACGGTTACAACCTCGACCAGGGCGGCGAGTATGCGGTCGATCGCAACGGCAATCCGCTTGCGAATGTCATGCAGTCGATGGGAATGACGCAGACGGCGACCGTGGAGGGCGCGGGCGTCAATTTCAAGCTCGGCGTCGTTTACAGTCCGGTTCCGAATCTGCGGCTGGGCATGGCGTTCCATACGCCGACGTTCTATTCGCTCGACAGGCGCTACGGGATGTCGATGTCCACCGCCTCGATCGGCGCCACGTCCGAGACCGATCCGCGTCCGCACGACTACACGTCGGACACCGCTTCGGACATTCTGGAGGACTCGGGCGACTCGGGCTGGGAGTTCGTCTCGCCTTCGCGCCTGATGTTCGGCGCCTCCTACACGTTCGGCGACGTGGCGATCGTGTCGGTCGATTACGAGCGGGACTGGTACAACGGCATCCGCGTGAAGAACATGCCCTATCTGGCTTACGGGCCCGCGGCGTCGGACTTCAAGCAGGACATGAAGTACTATTTCAAGGGGTCGAACACCGTGCGCGCCGGCGTGGAGGTGCGGCCGCTGCCGATGCTCTCCGTGCGCGCAGGATTCGGATACAACGGTTCGATGCTGCGCGACGAGCGGACGATCCTCTCCTCTCCGGCGGTCGCCGAGACGACCTACTACACGGCCGGTCTGGGTTTCTCGCTCTCGCGGTCGGTTTACCTCGACGTGGCCTACTGCTACGTGAAGGACACGACGACGCCCTACATGCTCTTCTACGGCAACCGGTATGCGGACGATGAGGCGAAGACGGAGATTTACCAGAGCGAGGTCTATACCACCGACTTCACGCGTCACAACGTGGCGCTGACGCTCGGTTTCAGGTTCTGAGGCGGGAAACGCAGGGTTCCGCTGCCGGGGGTCCGTCCGCTGAGGGCGGACCTTCGTTTCGGAGGGCGGTCTGCGATCGGCGGCGGAGACGGCCGGCGTGGAAATCGTCCGATTTTTTTACTATATTTGCAGTCCGGAACAAACGCAGAAACGAAATAGTTATGGCAAAGGAGCTCAAAGACCTCACCAAGTCGGACGAGAACTACTCGCAGTGGTACAACGACCTGGTGGTGAAAGCCGGGCTGGCGGAAAACTCCGCCGTCCGCGGTTGCATGGTCATCAAACCCTACGGCTACGCCATCTGGGAGAAGATGCACGATGCGCTGGACAAGATGTTCAAGGAGACGGGACACCAGAACGCCTACTTCCCGCTCTTCATTCCCAAGTCCTTCTTCTCGAAGGAGGCGCACCACGTCGAGGGCTTCGCCAAGGAGTGCGCCGTGGTGACGCACTACCGTCTGAAGAACGATTCCGAGGGCAAGGGGGTCGTCGTGGACCCCGATGCGAAGCTCGAGGAGGAGCTGATCGTGCGGCCGACGTCGGAGACGATCATCTGGAATACGTACAAGAACTGGATCCAGTCCTACCGCGACCTGCCCATCCTCTGCAACCAGTGGGCCAACGTCGTGCGGTGGGAGATGCGCACGCGCCTGTTCCTGCGCACGGCCGAGTTCCTCTGGCAGGAGGGCCATACGGCGCACGCCACGCGCGAGGAGGCCGTGGAGGAGGCCACGAAGATGATCCACGTCTATCGGCGCTTCGCCGAGGAGTGGATGTCGCTGCCGGTGGTCGTGGGCCACAAGTCGCCCAACGAGCGCTTCGCCGGAGCGGAGGACACGCTCACGATCGAGGCGCTGATGCAGGACGGCAAGGCGTTGCAGAGCGGTACGTCGCATTTTCTGGGGCAGAACTTCGCCAGGGCGTTCGACGTGCAGTATGTCAATAAGGAGGGCAAGCTCGAATACGTGTGGGCCACTTCGTGGGGCGTCTCGACCCGCCTGATGGGCGCGCTCATCATGGCTCATTCGGACAACAACGGACTGGTGCTGCCGCCGAAGCTGGCGCCGATCCAGGTGGTGATGATCCCGATTTACAAGGGCGCGGATCAGTTGGCGGAGATACGCGTCCGCTTCGACGCGATCGCCGCGGAGCTGAAGGCGAAGGGGATCAGCGTGAAGATCGACGACCGCGACAACGTCCGCTCGGGCTTCAAGTTCGCCGAGTACGAGCTCAAGGGCGTGCCCGTGCGGCTGGCGATGGGCCCCCGCGACATGGAGAACGGCACGATCGAGCTGGTCCGCCGCGACACGCTCGAGAAGGAGACCGTGCCGCAGGAGGGACTGGCCGGCCGGATCGAGGCGCTGATGGCCGAAATCCAGGCGAATATCTACCGGAAGGCGCTGGCCTACCGCGATTCGATGATTACGCGGGTCGATACGTGGGAGGAGTTCAAGCGCGTGCTCGACGAGAAGGGCGGCTTCGTCTCGGCCCATTGGGACGGCACGGCGGAGACCGAGGTGGCGATCAAGGAGGCCACGAAGGCCACGATCCGCTGCATTCCCGTGGACGCTCCCGACGAGGAGGGCGTGTGCGTCTTCTCCGGGAAACCCTCGCACCGCCGCGTGCTCTTCGCGCGGAGCTATTGATCCGCCGGAAGGCTTGAAACGTCCGGACGCCTTTTCCGCGTCCGGACGTTTCGTCGGATATTCCGGAGCGTCCCGCCGCGGGCTCCGGGCAATCGTTATTCCCGTTATGTTATGAAACCGGACATGCAGCCTCGTGCCGAGAGGCGGAAACGCGAAATCTACCGGGTGACCTTCGTCGGACTGGCGGTCAATCTGCTGCTGTCGGCGGCCAAGCTCGCCGCGGGCATCGTCGGGCGGAGCGCCGCCATGACCGCCGACGCCGTGCACTCGTTTTCGGACCTGGCCACCGACGTGGTGGTGATCGCCTTCGCGCGGATTTCGGCCAAACCCCGCGATGCGGGGCACGACTACGGCCACGGCAAGTACGAGACGCTCGCCACGCTGCTCATCAGTCTGGCGCTGGCGGCCGTGGGCGCGGGGATCCTGCTGTCGGCCGTGCGGTCGATCCGTGCGGTGGCGGAGGGCGTCGTGCTGCCGCGGCCGGGGGCCGTCGCGCTGGTCGCCGCCGGGGTGTCGGTCGTCGTCAAGGAGATACTCTACCGCTATACGGTCCGTGCGGGGCGGCGCATCGGCAGCCCGAGCGTCGTGGCGAACGCCTGGCATCACCGCAGCGACGCGCTCTCGTCGCTCGGCACGCTCGCCGGCATCGGCTGCGCCTATTTTCTGGGCGAGGGGTGGCGCATCGCCGATCCGATCGCCGCGCTCGTCGTCGCGGCGTTCATCTTCCGGATCGCCTTCGGACTGATCCGTTCGGGGCTGGGGGAGCTGATGGAGCGGTCGCTGCCGCCCGAGACGGAGGAGGAGATCCTGCGCATCGTGACGGCCGATCCCGCCGTGCGCGAGCCGCACAACCTGCGCACGCGCCGGATCGGAGCCTCGATCGCCGTCGAGGTCCATGTGCGGGTGGACGGCGACATGACGGTGCGGCAGTCCCATGCGCTGACCGAGGAGATCGAACGCCGCCTGCGCGAGCGGTTCGGCGAAGGGACGATGATCGCCGTGCACGTCGAACCGGTCGGATAGGAGGGTGAAACGATCCGATCCGGCATGGTATTTGCGAAGGAAAGTACGACGAATGTCCGGAAAGGTTCCGGCAGAGTAGAAAAATTTGGAATTTCGGAGAAAAGTGTTTACCTTGCGATCGTAAAATCCCCGGGAAACGCTTCGTCCGGAGAGCCGGGACGCCCGGGACGTTGAATTAAAAAGGATTGCCTATCGGAAAAGAATTCTACTCTTTGTAACTATTATTGGGAGAAAAGAGTATGAACGTGCAAGTATTAAGTGACCAGGTATTGCTTAATAACTACCTTTCGGGTGACCGGAACGCCATATCGAGGCTTATCGAGCGACACAGCCGCCGTGTGCGCGACTATATCAACATGATGGTCAAGGACCGCGATGTCGCCGAGGATATTTTTCAGGAAACTTTCATCAAAGCCGTCCGTGTGATCGACGAGGGCCGTTATACCGATAACGGCAAGTTCCTCTCGTGGATTCTGCGCATCGCCCACAACCAGGTGATCGACCACTTCCGGGCACAGCGGCAGAGCAAGGCGGTCACCGAATCGGAGGCCGGCTACGATGTGCTCGGGACGCTGCGGTTCGCCGAGCGCACGGTCGAGGACTCGATGGTCAGCGACCAGATCGAGCGCGACGTGCGCGCGCTGGTCGAGCTGCTGCCCGCCGAACAGCGCGAGGTGGTGATGCTGCGCTACTTCTCGGGGCTGAGCTTCAAGGATATCGCCGAGCAGACCGAGGTGAGCATCAATACGGCGCTGGGCCGGATGCGCTATGCGCTCATCAACCTGCGGAGGATGATAAAGGAAAAAAATCTGGTTTTGAGCTGACGCAGGCACAATATTCCTTCGCGGGGGGCGTTATATATGCGTAAAAAACGTAAAACGACTGGCCTATGGAGGATATTGACAAGAACGAAGTCTCTGACAACGGCATCTCCGAGGACGAGGATCTGATCAAGCGGGAGGTGATACAGGGTGATGCGGATCTGTTTTACCTGCATCATTACCTCTCGGAGGTCTTCCGAAAAGGGGATAATTTTTAAGGGTTAATTTTTGATGGGGGAGGGAGCCGGGAGGCTCCCTCTGTTTTTTTGTCTTCGGACCGTTCGCGCCGTCGGGCGGCGTCTGCGGATTCCCGGGGGACGGGCGGCGTTGCGGGCGGATCCGGAGAATCCTTCCGTGACTGCGGACTCGTTCCGCAAAGGGGCCGTTTCAGCACTTTCCCTCCATGCACCGGTGCGCGGTGCGCAACTGGAGCGCCATGGAGCAGGCGGCGGCTCCGGCGAAGAGCAGCGAGATGCTGACCCAGACCAGCACGGCGGTCGTGCCGAAGACGAGCGGTTGCAGCAGGATCCACAACGAGCACAGCAGGAGCAGAATGCCCGTGAAGACGGTCCAGCCCGCGCCCGGAACACCTACGGCGGTCATGTCGCCGCCGAGTCCGATCGTCCCGAACCCGCGCAGCAGCAGCCAGAATCCGAGAATGATCGGCAGGGCGACGGCCGATAGGGAAACATTGAATATCAGTATGATACCCAGGATGATCTCGATGATTCCGCCGACGAGCATCCACCCGCGGCCCGTGACGAAATGCCGGTTGGAGGAGGCCAGCACGGCTTCGAGTACGCCGGAGACGAGCATCAGCCAGCCGAAGAGCACCGACAGTCCCAGGTAGCTCTGCACGGGATAGAGGAAGACGGATATGCCGGCGACGATCAGAATGACGCCGACGAGCAGCAGCAGCCACCAGTAGCGGATGGCGCGTTTCGAATTTTCGAGCAGTAAAGATAGTCTGTCCATAATGAAATAAGTATTTTCCCGTTACCGGACAATTTGCGTGCCAGCGGTCCGGACGATCCGCTGCCGTCGTCGCGTGTACGGCACGGGAGCGCGGCCGGAAAGCGGGCGTCCGCCTGAAATTTGCATGCCGCGTGCACCGGGAACCGCGAATTGCGTTATCTTTGCCGCGTTATCGTGTGCATGGACTTATGGCGACATTGACGAAGGAACTGACGTCGGGACGGCCGCTGCCGCTGATTCTCAACTTTACGCTGCCCCTGCTTATGGGCAACCTCCTGCAGCAGACCTATTCGCTGGTCGATGCCGTGATCGTGGGGCGGTTTCTGGGGATCGACGCCCTGGCGTCGGTCGGAGCCAGCACCTCGGTCGTGTTTCTCATCCTCGGGTTCTGCAACGGCTGTTGCGGCGGATTCGGAATCCCCGTGGCTCAGAAGTTCGGGGCGCGGGACTACGGCGAGATGCGCCGCTACGTCTTCGTCAGCCTGCGCCTGGCGGCCGTCATGTCGGTGGCTGTCGCAGCGGTGACGAGCTTCTGGTGCGGGGATATTCTGCGGATCATGCAGACGCCCGGGAATATCTTTCCGGGGGCCTATGCCTATCTGCTCGTCACCTTCCTCGGCATTCCCTGCACGTTCTACTACAACCTGCTGGCCTGCGTGATCCGTGCGCTGGGCGACAGCCGGACGCCGTTCTGGTTCCTGCTCTTTTCGACCGTGCTCAATATCGTGCTCGACCTCTTCTGCATTCTGGTGCTCGGGTGGGGCGTCGCGGGAGCCGCCATAGCGACGGTCTTCTCGCAGGGGGTGTCGGCCGCGCTCTGCTACCGCTACATGATGCGGCGTTTCGAGGTGCTCCGGGGCGATGCTTCGGAACGGAGGTTCAGCGGCAAGCTGGCCCGCAGGCTGCTTTCGATCGGCGTGCCGATGGGGTTGCAGTTCTCGATCACGGCCGTCGGAAGCATCATGCTCCAGAGCGCCAACAATGCGCTGGGCACGGCCTGCGTGGCGGCGTTCACGACGGCCGTGCGGATCAAGATGTTCTTCATGTGTCCGTTCGAAAGCCTCGGGATCGCCATGGCGACCTACGGCGGACAGAATTACGGCGCAGGGAAACCCGAGCGGGTCTGGCAGGGCGTGAAGGCGAGCTCGCTGATGATGACGATTTACTGGGTGTTCACCTTCTGCGTGCTGATGACGTGCGCGCAGCCGCTGGCCCGGCTGTTCGTCGATGGCTCCGAGACCGAGATTCTGGAGGATACGGCGCTGTTTCTGCACGTTTCCGTTTCGTTTTTCCCTGTGCTGGGACTGCTTTGCATCCTGCGTTACACCATTCAGGGCGTCGGCTTCACGAATCTGGCGATGCTTTCGGGCGTGTCGGAGATGATCGCGCGGATTCTCGTCAGCCTCTTCGCCGTGCCGGCCTTCGGGTATATCGCCGTCTGCTTCGGCGACTCGACGGCCTGGGTCTTCGCCGATCTGTTTCTCATCCCGGCGTTCGCCTTCGTCTATCGCCGCCTGCTCAGGATGAAGCGGCAGCCTCTCGGGTAGGGTCGCATCCTGCCCTCCGTTCTTTTCCGGACCGTATCCCGTTCCCTGCG
>ERZ827126.1144-NODE-1144-length-27150-cov-6.675328_pt1 | contig 27150 bp, 19 predicted proteins | sample MGYA00519780_ERZ827126 | MGnify/ENA primary metagenome ERZ827126 (study PRJEB31778, sample SAMEA3449262) | human gut metagenome | biome: human gut; feature: human-associated habitat; material: faeces | place: United Kingdom | collected 2010/2012 ...
TTAGCTCAGATGGCCAGAGCGGCCGCCTTGTAAGCGGCAGGTCGTCGGTTCGATCCCGACAGGAGGCTCGAACCCGTATGACGGGCTTGGACCTCTTACCATGGGTAAGTGCTCCAGAAGTCTTCCCCCAACTTGAGACTTCTGGCAAAGCGGACGAGACGTCCCCCAACCTGTCTCGTCCGACCGGGGGCAGGACATCCCCTTCTCTCCTGCCCCCTTTTTATTTTTCGCTTTTCGCACCTGCTTTCAAAAATGTGGCGGTATGGATAAAACCATCGGAAAGCACGGCGACCGTTCCAGCTGAGCCGTTACAATAACGGCGTTGTAGGCAGCGCTGAAAAGAGGATAAATGACGAGAAGGTGGACCCCTCGGAGATTCGTGACGCTTCGTCGTGTCCGCGTCATGGCATGCGTGGCCTCATTGACTTTGACTTCGGCGTTGGCGTTTGGTGTGGGCGCGCGCAAATCCGTGGCGTTGACCGTCAATGGGGAGACCACCACGGTGACCACATATGCGATGAGCGTGGACCGTCTGCTGCAGGAGCAGGGCGTGAAAGTCAAAACGCACGACCTGGTGGAATCGACCAGCCCGACCAGCATGCTGAAGAACCATGATGTGGTGAACGTGCAGAGCGCATACCAGACCACCATCACCATCGACGGCCAGGAAGTGCCGTTCTGGACGGTCGCGTCCAGCGCCGAGCAGTTGCTGGACTTCTTCAACCAAAACGAAACCGAAGCGGCGAAAATCACCGTCAATATCAGCAACGTCTACAACAAGCTCACCGGCGGTCTCATCATCAACCAGAAGGGGCCCGTCACCGTCATCGCGGACAGGAAAAGCTCGGTGGCGCCGAACGGCAAGCTGCCCGCTGCCTCCATTCTTGACGCCAAAGGCATCACGTTGGGCAAGGAGGATCGCGTCAGCGTCGAAAAGGACGGCAAAAAGACCATTCTGCGCGTCCGCCGCGTGACCCACGGCGAGGAAACACGTACGAAGGAAGTGCCGTTCGGCACGCAGACCATCATCGACCCGAACCTGCAGCCGGGCGAAGTCACGATACGGCAGGAAGGCGAAAACGGCGAAATCCAGCAGACGTACGCCGTCACCTACGTGGATGGCGTGAAGGAAAGCGAGACGCTGACCGGAGAGAAGACCACGAAAATCGCCATCGACAAAGTCATTGCGGTCGGACCGGAAAAAACTACGGACGATACCGACAAATCCGACAAATCCGACAACAGCGGCAACGGCAACAGCAACGGCGATAACGGCGATTCCGGCAAGACGGACGACGGCAAGAACGATTCGGGTAAGAACGACTCGAATAAGTCCGATTCGAATAAGTCCGATTCCGACAAAACCGATTCGAACAAGTCGGATTCCTCGGATAAGAACAATTCGAACAACAACTCGAATAACAATTCCAACAACACCGAGAAGGACGATCCGGCACCGACCCCCACACCAACCCCTGCACCGCAGCCGACTCCCGCACCCCAGCCCAAACCGCAGCCCACGCCGCAGCCGAGCAATCCTTCCGCAGGCTGCCGCTTGTACCATCCTTCCGCGGCACAGGCACAGGCCTACGCTTCCGGCGCGGCGGCGCAGCGCGGCTGGACCGGCCAGAACTGGACGGATCTGGTCAAACTCTGGAATCGCGAATCCGGATGGAGCTGGAGCGCGGAAAACGTGTATTCGGGCGCATACGGTATTCCACAAGCGTTGCCGGGCAGCCAAATGGCCACGTTCGGCGCGAATTGGAAGGACGATGCCGCCGTGCAGATCGACTGGGGTCTGAGCTACATCGCACAGCGGTACGGCAGCCCGTCCGCGGCGTGGCAGCACTCCGAACAGACCGGATGGTACTGATGATCCGGCTAATCGCCAACGATTTTCGTACCGGCATGAACGGATAATGAGGGAATGACAGAAGAGGGAATGACGGAAAACGTGAACGAGCATACGCAGGGCCATTTGCTGGGGGCGGCCGACATCCGACGCATCGCCGCCGACGCGGGTATCAGCCCGACGAAGAAATTCGGGCAGAATTTCGTGATTGATCCGGGAACCGTGCGTCGCATCGTGCGCGAGGCCGGCGTGACCGCCGACGACCATGTGCTGGAAGTCGGTCCCGGACTGGGTTCGCTGACGCTGGCGATTCTGGAAACCGGCGCCACGATGACGGCTGTGGAAATCGACCCGCCGGTCGCCGAACGCCTGCCGAAAACCATCGCCGAATTCATGCCGGACGCCGTGGACCGCTTCCGTGTGGTCAACCGCGACGCACTTACCGTCAATCCGGAGAATCTGCCCGATTTCAAGGATGACGATTCCTTCACGCTGGTGGCCAATCTGCCGTACAACGTGGCCACGCCGATTCTGCTCACCCTGTTGGAACGTTTCGACAATCTGGGCACCTTCCTGGTGATGGTGCAGAAGGAAGTGGCGGACCGTTTGAGCGAGAAGCCCGGTTCGAAGATCTACGGCACGCCGAGCGTGAAGCTCGCATGGTACGGCACCGCGGAACGCGTGGGCGTCATCGGCCGCAACGTGTTCTGGCCGGCCCCGAACGTCGATTCCGCGCTGGTGCTGTTCAAGCGCTACCCGGGCGGTCACGCCCCCGCCGCGGACAATGCGGACGGTTCCGTGGTGGATCGCGAAACCGTGTTCCGTTTGATCGACGCGGCTTTCGGGCAGCGCCGCAAGACCCTGCACGCCGCATTGAAGAAAATCGTGCCGTCCGAAGCGTTCGAGAAGGCCGGCATCGACCCGACCCGTCGTGGCGAGACGCTCACCATCGACGAATTCGTGGCGTTGGCACGCGCGTTGGATGAGGTGTTCGCGTCATGAGCACCATTGATTCGCCCGCCATCGGAACGGCCACCATCAACGCCGTGAGCGTGGACTGCCCGGCGAAAACGAATCTGACCCTGCATGTGGGCCCGTCGCATGCCGAATGGGGCGGCCGTCATGAACTCGACACCATCTATTGCGCGGTCGGCGTATACGACACCGTCACCGCCACGCGCAAAGCGCCGGGAAGCGGCTTCTCGCTGAATCTCGAGGGCGCGTATCTGGGCGACCTAGCCTCTTCCGGCAGCGATATGCGCCGCAACCACGCCGTGCTGGCATTGTTCGCCATGGCCGAAGCGAGCGGCCATGAGCCGGACGTGGCGTTGAACATCGACAAGCGCATCCCCGTCGGCGCGGGCATGGCCGGCGGTTCCGCCGATGCGGCGGCGACGATTCTGGCATTGAACACGTTGTGGGATCTCGATTGGCCGATCGAACGCCTGCAGGAAGTCGCGGCCACGCTGGGCGCGGACATGCCGTTCTGTCTGACCGGCGGTTACGCGCGCGGCACCGGTTTCGGCGAACGCATCGAACAGCTTGATGACGATGGCGATATCGTACGCGATCTTACGGAACGTGGGTTTACCGGCCATCTGCTGGTCGGCGCATACCGTGCGGAACTGCGCACGCCGGAAGTGTATGCCACATTCGATCAGATCGGTACCGGCGATGGCGATGAGAACCACCTGCAGAAGGCGGCGGTCTCCCTGCATCCGCGTAGCGGACAGGCGATCGAGGAAGCCTTGCGTGCGGGAGCCAGCCAGGCGTTCGTCTCCGGTTCCGGCCCGTCCGTCATCGCGTTCGTGCCGACGGAGGATGCGGCGGACGCCGTGCAGCGGGCATGGCAGGACAGCCGTTGCGTCGATCGCATCATCGCCACGAACGCCCCAGCCCGACCGATTGTGCATATCACCGCATGACACATATCACCGCATGACAGTAAAGTTGATGGCAATTGGTTTGTTCAAAAGGAATTCGTAAATGACCCAGGCTAACGACGAGCGCGCCGCGCGCAAAGAGTACATTCGCCGCCGTCAGAAGACGGTGTTCAGCATCGTCGGAGCCGTCATGGTGGTCGCCATGGTGGTGTCCCTGCTGTTCTTTTTCCATGTCGGAGGCCTGGGCAACGTCAAGTCGGCCGCCGTACAGCCGAACTACGGCCAGCAGGCACCGTGCCCCATCAAGGAAGCCGACGGCAACAAGGCCAAGTATGTGGAGAATCGCAACATCACGCTGCGTGTGCTCAACGGCACGAAGTTCTCCGGCTTCGCCAAGGCGGTGAGCGACGCGTTGCAGAACCGCGAGTTCAACCCCCAGACGCCGGACAACTACACCAAGAAGGTGGATCGCACGATGATCGTCTTCGGCAAGAACGGCGTGAATCAGGCGTACACCGTGGCAAGCAATTTCACCGACGCCATGCTGGTTATGGACGACCGTCAGGACCAGCTGATCGACGTCATCGTGGGCGCCACATTCGACAATCTGCAGGATACGAAGAAGGTTCCCGCCGCAGGCAAGGCGATCACCGGCATCCAGGGCTGCGTCGCGGTGGACAAGATGACCGACCTGCCCAAGGCGCCCGAACATGATGCGGTGAATCCGCAAAGCTGACCGCCAATCGAAATCGATATAGGCAATATGAAAAACCCGCGCTCCCCCAATCGGGAACGCGGGTTTTCGTATTCGAGCTGTTCCAAGCACACTGTTCCATGCATGCGGCGAAACCACCGCATGTCAATCGCTATTCGCCCTGCTCCTTGTACCAGCGTTCCAGCTCGGCAACGGCCACGTCACGCTCCACCGGACCGTTATCGAGGCGGTATTCCAGCATGTGCTTGTACGCCTTGCCGACCATCGGGCCTGGTTCGATGCTTAGCAGCTGCATGATCTCGTCGCCGTTGAGGTCAGGACGGATCGCGTCGAAGTCTTCCTTTTCTTTCAGGTCGCGCACACGCTGTTCCATCTCGTCCATGGCCGCCGAGAACATCATGGCCTTGCGCTTGTTCTGCGTGGTCGTGTCGGCGCGCGTAAGGCGGTTCAGACGCTCGTACAGCGGGCCAGCGTCCTTGACGTAGCGGCGGACCGCGGAATCCGTCCACGGCTCCTCCACGTAGCCGTGGAAGCGCAGATGCAGGTTGACCAGCTCGCTGACGTCCTCGACCATGTGGTGGTCGAAATGCAGTGCCTTCAAACGCTTGCGCGTCATCTTCGCGCCGACGGCGTCATGACGGTGGAAGCTCACCTTGCCGCCCGCTTCGAAACGACGGGTCTTCGGCTTGCCGATGTCGTGCAGCAGAGCCGCCAGACGCAGCGTCAGGTCCGGGGCCGGCACCGGACCGTCGGGACCGGTTTCGAGGGCGACGGCGCGTTCGATGACGATCATGGTGTGTTCGAACACGTCCTTATGGCGATGGTGCTCGTCGATTTCCAGCTGCAGCGCGGGAATTTCCGGCAGCACGATGTCGGCAAGACCGGAATCGACCAACGCTTCGATGCCGGCGCGCGGGCGATCGGACAGCAGCAGCTTGACCAGTTCGTCGCGCACACGTTCGGCGGAGACGATTTCGATGCGATCGACCATGTCGGACAGCGCTTCGGCGGTTTCCGGCTCGATGCGGAAGCCGAGCTGCGCCACGAAACGCACGGCGCGCATCATGCGCAACGGATCGTCGTCGAACGACTGCCGCGGATCGACGGGGGTACGCAGCACGCCTTTGGCCAAATCGTTCGCACCGCCGAACGGATCGACGAATTCGAGTTCCGGAACACGCAACGCCATCGCGTTGACGGTGAAATCGCGGCGGGAAAGATCGCCTTCCAGCGTGTCGCCGTAATTGACTTCCGGCTTGCGCGAGTCGGGGTCGTACGTGTCGGAACGGTAGGTGGTCACCTCCACTTTCACCTCGGTGCCGTCCTCACGCCTGCGCATCGCGCCGAGCGTGCCGAATTTGCGGCCCATATCCCAGAAGCCATCATGCCCAAAACGGCGCAGAATATGCTCAAACTGCTCGGGACGCGCCGATGTGCAGAAATCCAAATCATGCGATTTGCGATGCAGCAGCAGGTCGCGGACAGGACCCCCGACCAGTGCCAGTTCATAGCCTTCCGCAGCAAACATACGTCCTAATTCAATGGCCTCTGGCCACACTTCGAAGTTCACGCCATACCTTTCAGCACCACAAGTTTTCCGTTTACCAGCATACCGTTACCCCACCTGCACACAGAATTGAGTATGGTTGGAATCATGATTACGCCCGCAGACCTTGCATGCATGCTTGCCCATGCTGCGGACGACCATGCCCAAAATCCGCTGGAACCGGACGAACTGCTGTACACATCGCAGTCGGTTTCGCTGCAGCAGCTGCAACAACTACAGCAATTGCAGCAGCGCACGATCATCACGCCGAGCGCGCCTACGCCGGCGATGATGCCGCGCCGGCGCACCGCGGATGGTCCGACCACGTTCGCATCGCTTGACGCGCAGGAGCTGCCGGTGGTGCGCGAGTATTCGGCGGGCGGGCTGGTGTTCGACGACAAGGGTCGCGTGGCGATCATCGCACGTCATTCACGCAGCGGGCATTTGGAATGGTGCCTGCCGAAGGGACATATCGAAAAAGGCGAAACGCCGCAGCAGACGGCCGTGCGCGAAGTGCATGAGGAAACCGGCATTCTGGGCGAGGTGGTCGATTCCATCGCCACCATCGACTATTGGTTCACCGGTACCAGCCAACGCGTGCACAAGCTGGTGCACCACTTCGCGTTGCGGCAGATCGGCGGCGAGCTGACCGTCGAAGGCGATCCCGACCATGAGGCCGAAGACGCCATTTGGGTGGATTTTGCTGATTTGGACGATGTGCTGAGCTATCCGAACGAACGGAAGATAGCATGGTTGTACGCAAGGAAACTCAACAGACAGGCGTAATAGTGAATCAATCCGCACAACGGCACGTTTCGCGTGGCCTTCGCGCGTTATCATCCATCCTCGCCATGGTATTGACCATGGCGTTGATGTTGTTGTACGCACCCACGCCATCGGCAAGGGCCATGGAATCGACCACATCGGCGGAGTCGACGGACGGTATGTTGTCCATCAACTCTTCCACGGCCGTATTGACGGACACCTCCGGATACCATCTGAACGCCACGGTGACCAACACGACCGGACAGGAGATTCCCGCGGGAACGCTGACGCTGGCCATGAACGCCTTCTACACGTTCGTTTCGCGCAACGACATCCAGGATTGGTCTGAAGGCAACGGGCGAATCCCCACCCCGCAATCCGTGGGACAGGCCGATGTGCCCGCGTTGCAGCCGGGAGCCAGCGCCAACGTGAGCATCGACGCGGACGCCCATCAGGAATCGCTCGCGGCCATCAACTCTTGGGGGCCGAAGCCGGTGCTGCTGAGCTATTCCGCCAACGGAACCCCCCTTGCTCAATCGCATACGTTCGTGACGCGCACCGGCGCGGGACTCCACACGCCCAGCACGCCGGCGCTGCACATCACCGTCGCCCAGCCGCTGGCCGCCAACGGGTGGACCACCGACAGCAAGCTGCTTGGACAGCTGGTCGATGAAGGGGGTATTTCCTCCTCGAAACTGGCGAAAATCGCCATACCCAGCAAGGATGACGACGCACGGCTCAAATCGTTGCAGCAGACCTTCGCCAAGCACGACATGCTGCAGGTCGTAGGAGATCCGACCTACCTGCAGGCGATGGCGATGCCAACGCGGGTCGACGGCATCACCCAGCCCGCATTGTTCGACATAACCGCCTACAGCGCCATGAACAACGCTCCGGCCTACACCGCGGCCGGCATCAACGACCGTCAATGGTCCGCCACCAAAGCCCGGAAAACCTATCAATCGGCATTGGGTGACAGCAACGCGGACATCACCGCATACGCGTGGCAGGGCAACGGCAATTGGACCCTACAAGCGTTGACGAAGGCCCGCCAGCAGGGGTACGGCACCGTCATCGCCACGCATGACTTCGAAGAGGACGATGCGGCTACCGTACGTACCGGCAAGACGGTGGTCTCCACCGATGCCGGGGACATCACCGTGCTTTCCGCGCAGAATGTGCTTTCCGGCCTGGCCCAAGGCAAGGCGACCAGTGACGATGCCAACGCCGACAGCGAGGGAACCACGGCCGGCAGATTGGCGCGATTCGTCGCGCAAAGCGCGTTCTACCAGATGGAACAGCCTTATGCGGAACGCAACCTGCTGGTCTGTCTGAACGAGGATTCCGACCCCAGTGTTGTAGACGCGCTGATGAGCGACATCGAGCAGTCGCCGTGGCTGAACCTCACTGACCTTGCCACGTTGAAGGATGCCGACATCTCCGAAGATGCGGCCAGCATGTCAACCGACCTTCCCCAAACGGACGGCCTTACCGATGGCATGCGCAGCGACGTCCAGCAGACTCTGAGCGCGCTGGCGAACTCATCGAGCAACATCAAACGTTTCAATACGTCGATCCTCGTCAAGCCGAACGGAAAAGACGAATCCGACGTCAACACCTGGAGCAGGCAGCTGACGAACGCCCACACCATCATGGCCCTGCACGCGTTGGGCGGCGAGAGCCCTTCCAGAAGCACGATGGCGGAAGGCGCGAACCAGCTCGCGGTCCTGCTGATCAACGGTGTGGCGATCACGCCGACGGAAAGCGTGAACGTGGTCAGCGAAACCGCGAAAATGCCGGTGACCATCAGCAACAGCCACCCGTACCCGGTAAAGGTGAAGGTCTCGTCGCTGACCGATTCCATGCAGATCGTCACGTCCCGATTCGACACCGTGCAGGTGCCGCCCCACGGCGAGGCACAGGTGGCGTTCACCATCCGTGTGTCCACGTCCGGCACCGCCAACGCCACCATCAGCCTGTTCGACAGGAATGGTGCAGCGTTTGGAGCCACGCAGGTCACCCACATCACCAGCGCGCTGCAGATCAGCGACAAGAGCGGTTTCGTCATCATCGGCTTCGCCGTGCTCTTGGGCGCTGTGGGACTGTGGCGTCAATTCAACCGTAAGAAGGATCCCGACGAATGAGTTCTTCCGTTGGCCGTAACTCACTGATCATGGCCTCCGGTACCGCCGCTTCGCGCGTGACCGGCCAAATCCGCACCATCCTGCTTGCCTGGGCCTTGGGCACCACCGGCTATGCCGCCAACGCCTACCAGGCCGGTTCGATGATTCCGCAGGTCATCTACACACTGGTTTCCGGCGGCATCTTCAACGCGGTGCTTGTGCCGCAGATCGTGCGCACGCTGAAATCGAAGGACGCCGAAACCAAGCTCAACAAGCTCATCACCCTTGCCATCACCTTGTTGTTGGGTGTGACGCTGCTCATGGCCGTTGCCACGCCGTTGTTGACCAAACTGTATGTCAACGGCAGCGCCGAAACCATGGCCCTCGCCACCTCCTTCACCTTGTGGTGCATGCCCCAGATCTTCTTCTACGGCCTGTATACGGTGATCGGGCAGATTCTCGCGGCGAAGGACCATTTCGTCACGTATGCGTGGAGCTCGGTCGGCGCGAACATCATCAGCTGCATCGGTTTCGGCGCGTTCATCGCGATGTTCGGCAGGGCCACGGAACGTCCGCTGGACTTCTGGACGCCGACGAAAATCGCGCTGACCGCCGGCACTTGGACGCTTGGCGTGGCGTTCCAGGCGCTGGTGCTGTTCATTCCTTTGACGAGAATCGGCCTGAAATACCGTCCGAAATTCGGCGTTCACGGCATCGGACTGCGTTCGATGGGACCGGTCGCCGCGTGGAGCCTCGGCATCGTCGGCGTCGATCAGATCGTCAACATCATCGTCACCCGCGTGGCCACCAGCGCGCCGTTCAAGGCTTCGGAACAGCTGCATATGAGCCAGTTGGACGTGGCCGGCAACGCCTCGTATCAGAATGCGTACACCATCTACATGCTGCCGTATTCGCTGATCGCCGTGTCCATCGCCACTGCGATCTTCCCGAAAATATCGAAAGCCATCGCGGACCGCAATATCGACGAGGCGCGCAAGGATCTGAGCTCGGCCCTGCGTAATCTCAATCTCATCATGTGCTTCTTCGCAGCGGCGTTCATCGTGCTTCCGTTGCCGATCATCCTCGCACTGCTGCCGTCCATCAGCGTGCGTGAGGCGCTGCTCATCAGCGCGCCGCTCGCCGCTTTGGGCATCGGCCTGCCACTTTCCAGCTCGTATTTGGTCATCCAACGCACGTTCTACGCGTTCGAAGACGGCAAGCATCCGTTTATTTTCATGGCGATCACCATGGCCATCCAGGGTGGCGTCATCATCGCGTCGACGTTCATTCTGCCGCCCACGCAGTGGATCACCGTCATCGGATTGGCGATTTCGGTGAGCTTCATCCTGCCGTATCCGCTGCTTACGCACATGCTCCGCTCCCGTTTCGACGGCGATGTGGACGACAAGCGCATCATCACCGCCTATGCGAAGGCGCTGGTGGCCACGATAGCCGCCTGCGTGATTGGCCTGCTGTGCCGCAACGGCGTCTACCGGCTGGTCGGAGCGCATATCGGCCCCGACGACGGCACTATGAACTGGGGTCAGGCGGTTCTGTCCGCGATACTGCTCACCATCGTCATCGCCATCGTCTATCTGGCGTGCCTGTGGGCGCTGCGTGCCGAGGAGCTCACTTCGGTCGTGGGCATGCTCGCCGCCCGCATACCAGGGCTTGGCAACAAGCCTAAGTCTGGCGGAACGGCCAGCCCCAACGGTAAACTTGAGCAAAGTACCGCCGAAAACGGCGACCAAGAATAACAGCGTAGGTAGAACAATCGTTACAGAGTTGAAGGAAACCATGAAACCTCAACTGGGAGATACCATCAGCAACCGCTATGTGCTGGTTTCGCCATTGCGCGAGGAAACCGGCTTGCAGGTTTGGAAGGCAAGCGATCACGTGCTTGCCCGGGATTGCCAGCTTTTTATCGTCAACAACCGCAAGGCTTTGCAGGACGTCAATGCGACGGCCTCCATGCTGGCGATTTCCCACGACGCCCATTTCACGCAGGTGCTGCAGCTTCAGCACGTGGGCGAGGTGGCGTTGGTGATCACGCAGCTCGATGCCGGCATGTCGTTGAGCGAGTATCTCACGCAGTCCAGCAAGCCGCTGAGCTTCACCACGATCCGTTCCATTCTTGGTGAGGTCGTCGAAGCCCTGCACGTGTTGCAGAAAGACAATCTCACGCATTTCTCGATCAGCACGGACACCGTGCGATTGACCCGCAACGGCATTGAAATCGCCGACGCGCCGGTAAGCATCATGCTGGCCGATACTTCGCGCGTGCAATCCGTGGAAAACCAGGAGCAGCTTGCGATTCGCCAGGTCGCTTCCCTGCTGTATTCCCTGCTGACGCGCACGCCGTCGACGCTGTCCACGAACTACCATCTTGACGCGATTTCACCGAACGTGCCGATGGAGTTCCGCGTGATTTGCAAGCGTGGTCTGGATCTCAAGGAGAAGGACGGTTTCCCGACCGTTCCGATGGCCACCATCGCCGAATTGGAGGCGTTGCTGGGCGACTACGAGCCGCTGGCGAAGCTTAACGGCCCCGATATTGCGTTACCGTCCGCGGATTCGGAATGCTCGATTGTGAACGTGCCCCTGCTGCAGATTCTCGAGCAGGATGCCATCGCCTTGCCCGATACGCTGGCTGAAACCGGAAGCATTCCGGAAATGACGTTCGAAGCGCCTGAACCACACACTGATTTCTCCGACAGCAAGGAAGCCTTGGCCAAGGGTATGGCCGCGACCGGCGGTGCCGTGAAATCGCTGTGGAACAACAGCCGCGAACTACTCAGCGAAGAGGACCTCGACGGATCCTCCGAAGATGTGGATTCGCCGTTCTCCTTCCCCATCCGTGTTTCCACGCCGTCGCCGCAGGGCGATTATCATACGGACGATTCGCAATTGGAGAAGACCGGTCGCATTCCGGTGATCGGACCTGACGGACGGGTCATCGAGCCGGGCGAGGAATCCGCACGCGCGTTGAAGGCGGAGCAGGAAGCGATCGACGCGGCATATCAGAACGAAAACGGAACCCCCGTTGCGGTGCCGCCGAGCTTTGCCCCTAAAGCCTCTTCCTCCAGTCCGGCCGAGGTCGCCAATGCCAAATTGTTCGGCAAGCTCACCACCAAGGTCGTGGCCATTGTGGTCGCGTTCATTGTGGTGGCCGTCGCATTGGGATTCGCCATTCATGGTTTGACCAAGAAGCCGGATGACGGCATCACCAATACGAATTCCAACAATCCGTGGCCGGAAATGAACCTTGACGACGTGCCTTTCGGCAATAATGGCGATTCCGGCAATGGCAGCAGCTCCGCCAGCGATGCAAACAACGATTCCAACGATGCCAACAGCTCCGACAACGGCAGCTCCGATTCCAGCAAGCCGAAGAAAACCACGAAGAAGAGCCATTCCACCAAGAAGGACGTCGACAAGGTGGTGACTTCGGATAAGAAGGTGCGGAAGGTTCCGGAACCGAAGATGCCAGAGAACACGACTCCGTATGAGATCGACAACCGCCAGTTCCTGTCCAATCCGGACGGACAACAAGGTTACGGTTATTACCTCCACCTCAGCCAGCCCCAGAAAGCGTATCGCATGGTCATCAAGATCCGTTCTTCCGGCGGCCAGGGCTACATTCGCGTGAACGCCAAGTCCAGCCCGAACCAAGGTGAACAGGTCGCCCAGTTCGAGTTCGACGCCAGCGGCACCACCGAAATCAAGTTCAACAAGGCCGTGGAGACCCAGGACATCCTCTTGTGGGTGCCGTTCGACAGCCTTCCCGGCAACCAGCTGTACATCGATTCGGTGCAGATTTTCTGACGCATCGGCAGACAAGGAGGGTGTGCGGATTGTTCCGCACACCCTCTTTTTGTTTCACGTGAAACAACGTGACGGATAGCTGACTTTTTTGAACGCCTTTTTGAACGCCTTTTTGAACGCCATCTGCAAAACCGCCCGCAACCGTCGTGGAAACTGCATTACAGTAGCAACCATGAGTGATATGCGTGATGTGGTGATTATCGGTTCCGGCCCGGCTGGCTATACTGCCGCGATCTATCTTGGCCGCGCCGGCTTCGAGCCGCTGGTCGTCGCCGGCGCGCTGACGCCCGGCGGCCAGTTGGTCAACACCACCGAAGTGGAGAATTTCCCAGGCTTTCCCGATGGCATCATGGGTCCGGATCTGATGGACAATATGCGCAAGCAGGCGGAACGGTTCGGCACGCATATCGTTTGGGACGATGTTGTTTCGGTTGCTTCGAATGCCGATTCCGGCATCACAACCGTCACCCTTGACGGCGGCGACGTGTACGACGCACGCGCGCTGGTCATCGCAACAGGCTCAAACTATCGTAAGCTGGGCGTGCCAGGCGAGACGGAATACGCAGGCAAAGGTGTATCCTACTGCGCCACCTGCGATGGTTTCTTCTTCCGCAACAAGCCGATTGTGGTGGTCGGCGGCGGCGACAGCGCTTTCGAAGAAGCTGATTTCCTGTCCCGTTTCGGCTCGTCCGTCACCCTTATTCATAGGCGTTCCACGTTCCGCGCTTCCCGCATCATGGTGGAGCGTGCGCAACGCAATCCGAAAATCGATTTCATGCTTGACGCTGTGGTGCAGGAGATTCGCGGCGACGAGAACGGCGTACAGGAGGTGGAGGTGCGCAACACCGCCACCGAAAAGACCTCTGTAATCCCCGCTAACGGCGTTTTCATGGCGATTGGGCACACTCCTGCCACTGCTTTTCTTAACGGGCTTGTAGACGTCGATTCAGCCGGTTATATCACGGTCGATGGCGCCAGCACGCGTACCAGCGAACCCGGCGTTTTCGCCGCGGGAGACTGCGTGGATAGCGTCTATCGGCAGGCCATCAGCGCGGCGGGCATGGGGTGCCGCGCCGCGCTGGATGCGCAGGCTTATCTCGATTCGCTCAAGTAAGGCTCAAATCGTTCAAATCATTATCGCTCGCCGAGCTCGATTGGCTCGGTTCGTTCAGCTCTGCTGCTGCATAAGCAGGTCGACGATGCGTTTCATATCGTCTTCCGATTTGAACACGATTTCGATTCGCCCGTGCTTCTTCGATCCCTTGATGGAGACCTTGGTGCCGAAACGCTGCTCCAGACCAACCTGAACGGGGGTACCAGCCCACGGATTGAGCTTGCTGGCCTTCGGCTTCTTGGGCTGGTCGCTTTCGGCGGCCTTCATCGACACGATTTCCTCGGTGCTGCGTACGGACAGTCCCTCGGCGATGATGCGCGTGGCCAGCTGTTCCATATCCGCTTCCGTCGGCAGTCCCAGCAGCGCACGCGCGTGGCCCGCGGACAGCAGTCCGGATGCGACCTTCTTTTGCACGGCGGCCGGCAGGTTGAGCAATCGCAAGGTGTTGGCGATTTGCGGACGGGATTTTGACACCGACTTGGACAGTTGGGCCTGCGTCAGGCCGAAATCGTCGATCATCTGCTGGTAGGCAGCCGCCTCTTCCAGTGGATTCAGCGCGACGCGATGCAGGTTTTCCAGCAGTGCGTCACGTAGCATGTCGTCATCGGCGGTGGTTTTGACGATGGCCGGAATCGTTTTCAGGCCGGCGATCTGCGATGCGCGCCAACGACGTTCGCCCATGATGAGCTCGTACATGCTATCCATGCGCCCGTCGAACATGTTGTGCGGTTCGGCCGGTTTGGCTGCGGCTTCCCTGCGGGCGGCTTCGATTTGCGATTGCGGACGCTTGCGTACGACGATTGGCTGCAGTACGCCGACTTCCTTGATGGATTCGGCTAGCTCGCGCAGGTCGTCTTCATCGAAAATGGTACGTGGCTGATGCAGATTGGGACCGACGTCGCTCAAACGCAGTTCAACCAGATATCCACCCTGCACGGGAAGCAGTTCCGGTTCGTCCTTCTTATGTTCGGTCGGCGTGGTTTCACGTGAAACACTCCCCTGCTGCTCGCCCTGTTCGGAAGCTGGCTGAGCGGTGGAGCCGAAGAACATGTCCGCGGGATGCGCGCTTTCGTTCAACGAAATCGACGGCATGCTGGCACGACGATGCTGGTTTTTCTTGGTTGTTTCACGTGAAACAGCATGCTTCATCCCCTGCACGACGTTCACCGATGCCTGTGCGGTAGCGGACGCGCTCTTGGATTCCACATGCTCATCAGTCTTGGAAGCCTTGACTTCTTTGGCGGCAGCGGCAGGCGCCGCATGCTCCTGATGCTGCGGCTCCCCCGGAAGAGAAGGAAACAGTGCGCCAAGACCTTTACCCAAACGCGACTTAGTTGCCATGATCAGTTCTCATTCCTTCTTGCATCGATTGCCTGCAGCACCGTATCGGAACGACGCGAAAGTTCCAGCGCGGCTTCGCAGTACGCGATCGCACCCATGCCCTTGGGGTCGTATGCGATCACGCTTTGGTTGAAGCTTGGCGCTTCGGAAATCTTCACCGTGCGCGGAATGGTGGTGTCGAGCACGATTGTCGGATAGTGCTTCTTCACTTCCCCATGCACTTCGCGGCTCAGCAGCGTGCGCTTGTCGTACATGGTGATGAGCATCGTGGAGACCAGCAGCGACGGATTGTAATGTTCCTGCACCAGTCCGATGGTGTTGATGAGCTGGCCCAAACCTTCCAAGGCGTAATACTCGGCCTGAATCGGAATCAGCATTTCGTGCACGGCGCACATGGCGTTGATCACCAGCAGACCCAGGCTCGGCGGGCAGTCGATGATCACGTAATCGTAATGCTCTTCGCTGGTGGCGAGGAACTCGTCCACCGCGTTCTTCAGCAGCGAGTTGCGATCCGCCATGTCGGCGACCTCAAGTTCAGCGCCACTCAAATCGATGGATGCGGGGACCACGTCGAGGTTGTCGAAATCAGGGCACGTGCACTTGACTTCCGCGATGCGCTTGCGTCCTTCGATGACGTCATACACCGAAGGCTGACCGGAGGCGTGCGGGGCACCCAATGCCGTGGAGGCGTTGCCCTGCGGATCCATATCAATAAGCAGAACCTTGCATCCGAAACGGGCCAGGGCCGCGGACAGGTTCACCGCGGATGTGGTTTTGCCGACGCCACCTTTCTGGTTGGCGACTGCGATCAGGCGCGTTTGGGCCGGCTTCGGGCAGACCGCATGCTCCAATGCCTTGTATCGTGTCGATTCATCAGCGATTTGCGCGCCTACGGGGGATGTCGAGCCTTCGAAGATTCGCTTGATGGTTTCCGTGGCGGATTCCATCGACGTCAAATTGTCTGGTTCTTCAGGTCCAGTCATGAACTAGCCTTCCTATACATATTCAACAATCAAGTTTCATCATTTGGGTGGACAGATTTTTCACCTGTTCACGGCCATGTGCATCATTGTGAACAACGGTGGATAGTTGGTGGATAACTCATCTGACTACCCAAAAGTTATCCACAGAACAATCGCTGTAATTCCAAGCTTCTTCAAGATGCTTCGTAACACATTTCCGCGATTGTGGATACTGTGGATAACTCACGCGATTTTGTGGATAACTTATCGCTTGTCCACCATCAGCACATGCGTCGGTTCCAGACCCGGACCGACCTCGGCCTCCACCACGCGGGGATGGATACCGCCGTTTTTGGAGATCTCTTTGGTGGCCTTGACGATTTCCTCCTGCGCGGATCGTCCTTTCAGGGCGACCAGCCGTCCGCCTTTGTCCAGCAACGGCAGCGTCCATCCGGATAGTTTGGTCATCGGCGCGACCGCACGGCAGGTCACCACGGCAAACGGATGCCTGACCGGGATGGGATTTCCGTCGAGATCGACGGCATCCTCTCCCCTGCCCTTCCGGCCACCGTTCGAACCGCGGACGGCTTCGATTACGGCGTTGGCTCGGGAGCGCACTATCGAGACATTGTCCAATCCCATTTCGTCAACGCACTCATGAAGCCATTCGATACGGCGTTCCATCGGTTCCACCAAGGTGAACTGGTGGTCCGGCAGGCAGGCGGCCGCCACGATACCGGGGAATCCTCCACCACTGCCGATATCCGCCACCGTCTTGAATTGCCTCTTGGCCGTTGCTTCACGGATGAACGGTACGATGGCCGCGGAGTTCAGAATATGCCGTTCCCAAATAATACCGACATCGCGTGGCCCTATCAGCCCGCGCGGCTCTCCTTCCGCAGCAAGTTTCACGTGAAACACCTTCAACTTGCCCAATGCATCGCCAAGCACTTCCTCAAGAATCGGCGACCCATCCAATTCGTCATTCACATCACTCATGCACACCATCCTAATCTACAGGCATCAAAAAAGCGCCGCGAGAAACTCGCGACGCTTCATGTTTCACGTGAAACTATTTCAGGCTTCGTCGATCTCGTCGGCGTCATCGACTGCGGAAGCCTTGACGTACACCGTGACGTAACGATGCGGTTCTTCGCCATGGGACCGAGACTTCATGCCTTCCTCGCGCACCACATCATGGATGATCTTGCGTTCGAAGGAGTTCATCGGCTTCAGGTCCACCGGCTCGCCAGTCTCGCGCGCCTCGTCGATGGCATCCAGCGCAAGGTCGTGCAGGCGCTGGCGCTTGCGCTTCAGATAGCCGTCCACGTCCACGATGAGGTGGGACCGCTCGCCGGTCTTCTGCTGTACGGCGAGTCGGGTGAGCTGCTGCAGGGCGTCCACGACTTCGCCGTTACGTCCGATCAGATGTTTGATGTCGGTGTCGTCGTCGGCAACGATCTGCACGGTCGGACGGTTGTTGCGCACGCCCATTTCGATATCGCCCTCGTAGTCGACGATGTCAAGCAATCCTTCAAGGTAATCGGCAGCGATGTCAGCTTCGTCATTGAGCTGATCGATGGTTTTCTCAGCATCCTGCGCCATGGTGTTTTACTCCTTTGAGCGGGGTTCGTATTATTTCAAGTCTACTGAAAGTCTACTGATTGGGTTGTATCATATGGGCGATTCGCCCGATACAAAAGCGGTGTGTCCTGCGTTTCACGTGAAACACAGGACACACACTTGATGTTATTTCTTCTTCTTTTTGCGGCTTGGCTGCTGACGCTGGAAGCCGTTCTTTTCCTTCGCCTCCGCGGCCTTCTTGGCTTTCTGCAGCTCCTCCTCTTCGAGGGACGGCAGACCGGCCTTGGCGCGACGGGCGTTCTCGTGGGCGTGGTCGCGCTTTTCCTTCGCTTCGGCGGCCGGGGATCCCGGAGTCGGGAAGACGTGGATCTGCCAGACGGAACGCAGCAGGTTGCAGATGTTGTTGGTCAGCCAGTACACCAGCACTGCGAACGGCATGGCGACGCCGGAGAAGATGTACATGATCGGGAACATCCACAGCATCATCTTCTGCATCATTTCAGTCTGCTTGTTCGCAGCGCTCTGGGCCATGTTACGCTTCATGCTGTTGTACTGCATGAGCCACAGGCAGAAGCACATCAACGCCACGAAGATGCCGATGATGATCTTGCCGTGGATGTCGGCGGTGGTGAAGTTCTCGGCCACGTTCACGCCGAACACGTTGGTGGAGGTGAACTGCTTGGCGGTGGCGATGTCGAAGGCGCCGAGGCCGGAACCGTTCCTGAACTTGCCACGGGCGATGTATGGAATGGCCGACAGGGTGTAGAACATGCACATGAACACAGGACCCTGCACGAACATAGGCAGCATCGACGTGCAGCCGCCCATCGGGTTCGCGTCGTTGTCCTGGTAGAGCTTCATCATCTCGCGTTGCAAAGCCTCTTTGCTGGCGGGATCGTTCTTGCCCTTGTACTTGTTTTGGATGCGCTGCATCTTGGGCTGCAAAACGGCCATCTGGGCCTGCATCTTGCGCATGCCCTTCATGGACTTGTAGAACAGCGGGAACACGCACGCCTGGACCACAATCACCAGGAACACGATGGACATGACCCACGAGAAACCGATCTCGTTCATGCCCAGCATCACCATGAATCGGTGGAATCCGGCCATAATCTGCGTCATGAGCCACTCGACGGGGTACAGGAGCTTGTACAGCCAGCCCCAGAAACCACTATCGAGGAGGAATTGATCTTGATTCATTACAGGCCATTCTCCTTATCGCCTATAGGTTCATCTACATCCAGAGGCGTGAGACGAGGCTCCTCGTGTGCCTTCGACCACGAACATCTGTAAAACAAGGAATAGAGCTGTGGAACGTCGTCGATTCCTCCACGGTTCCACTGGTTGCAACGAAGAAGGCGTAATAACGCAAGAAGACCACCTTTAAGGCAGCCAAATCGTTCAATCGCCTGAATCGCATAATTGGAGCAGCTGGGATAATACCGGCACCGAGGTGCGGTATGGGCGGAAATATGTTTCTGATACCAGCGGATGAGCCGCACCATCCAATTGCGATGATGCCCCTTGCTCATTGCCGGGAAGCGGTTTTACGTTTCACCGCTTCGAAACACGATGCCATCTGCTGCTCAAGCGACAGGAAATCGGCACGTGCGGCACTTGGCTTGGCACGCAACACGATATCGCAGGATTCGGGTAATAGTGATTCGTACTTTCGTGCAAGCACACGGAAACGCCTTTTCACGGCGTTGCGCGTGACCGCGTTGCCAACAGCTTTGGAAACGGCCAAGCCGACACGGCGGCCTTGCACCGTCGCTGTATCGCCCGTTACGACATCGTCGTGCATCAGATAATGCACGACGATGTCTTCTCGCGATACCCTACGACGGCGTTTGAGCACCGCAACAAAATCGCGATGGCTTTTCAGCCGTTCCACCGCTCTATGCCACTAAAAAATCAGGCAGCGAGGGACTTGCGGCCCTTGGCGCGGCGACGGTTGATCAGAGCGCGGCCTGCGCGGGTGCGCATGCGCTGACGGAAACCGTGCTTCATGTGGCGACGGCGGTTGTTCGGCTGGAATGTCCTCTTCATAATTAATGCTCCCGGTGTTTTTAGCCATGCCAAGGCACGGCTCCTCATGAGTCAAGCTCTACTAAATTACTCTGACCCCTGAACAGATTGCCGCGTCGTCCATTTTTCTTCACATTTTCATGGGGATTCCCCGCATAAAACAATCCACATAATCGTTGCGATTCCGCCGAATTCCCCACAAAAGTTATCCACAAACTACAACAATGTTATTCACATTTCAATCTTTTCAACACGCACGCCGGTGGATAACTCGGGGAAAAGAGAGTACAAATATACAGTTGCACATCAGTGGCACGTCTGTCGAGAAAGGATTATCCGTGGCTGATAACACGACAACAGATCCTCTCGAGCAGGCTCGTGGGGTGTGGTCCGACGCTTTGGCCCTGCTGCACCAGAATCCGTCGCTGTCCGTACGCGACAAAAGCTGGCTGGAGAACGTCTATCCCGAAGGCATGTGGGGTCCGACCATCATGCTGTGCGTGCCCAGTGAGGCGGCTCAGCAGGCTTTGCAGACCGAATTGAACAAGCCGTTGATGGAGGCGTTGCGCGAATCCGCCGAACAGGACATCTTCCCCGCCTTCAAAATCGTTGAAATGAAGCCGAAAACGGAGGAACAGCCGGAGGAAACCTATCCGCGCTTCTCCCCCGCGAAATCGCCGGCGAAATCCCCTGCGAACGAGACGATGCAAGGCCAGTTGCCGATTCCCGCGACGATGCCGCCGGAACAGGACCATTTCCAGAGCGGCCAGAACAGGCCGCTGCTCGACCCCGAAACGCATTTGAACAAGAACGCCACCTTCGACACCTTCGTGCCCGGCGATTCCAACCGTTTCGCACGTACCGTGGCGCTGGCCGTGGCGGAGGGCTCCGGCCATGATTTCAATCCGTTGTGTATCTACGGCGGCTCCGGCCTGGGCAAAACCCATTTGCTGAACGCCATCGGCAACTACGCGCTGGTCAAGGACCCCAATCTGAAGGTCCGCTACGTCACCAGTGAGGAATTCACCAACGAATTCATCGAGGCTCTGGCCGATACGAACCAAAGTTCCGGCCAGATCAAGGAATTCAACCGCCGCTACCGCGAGGTCGACGTGCTGCTCATCGACGATATCCAGTTCCTGAGCGGCAAGGACGCGACCCTTGAGCAGTTCTTCCACACGTTCAACACCCTGCATCAGGCCAACAAGCGCATCGTGATCGCCTCCGATGTGCCGCCGAAGGACCTGCAGGGCTTCAACGAACGTCTGATCTCCCGCTTCGAATCGGGCCTGACAGTGGACGTCAAACCGCCGGATCTGGAGACGCGAATCGCCATTCTGCGCATGATCGCCACCATGAACGGCTCCAATATTCCCAACGACGTGTTCAACCTGATCGCGGAACGGTTCACCGAGAACATCCGCGAGCTGGAAGGCGCGCTGAACCGTGTGACCGCCATGGCGTCGCTGAGCAACCAGCCGGTCACCAAAGCCCTTGCGGAACAGACTTTGCAGGACTTCTTCACCACCGACGTGGAGATCAAGCCCGCGGACATCATCACGCAGGTGGCCAAGTACTTCTATTTGACGTTCGACGACATCGTCGGCCGTTCGCGTACCAAGAAGATCGCGCTGGCACGCCAGATCGCCATGTATCTGGTACGCGAGCTGACCAGCATGAGCCTCAACGACATCGGTCTGGTCTTCGGCGGCAAGGACCACACCACCGTGATGCACGCGTATACGCGCATCAACGACGAGATGCAGGAGAAGCAGGAGATCTACAACTACGTGACCGAGTTGACTCTGCAGCTCAAGCAGCGTTCCAACGACAAGTAACGGAAGCAACCACAACAAACGGCGTATTTCCAACGGTTTTCCTTAGGCTGGTAAATTATTTACCAGCCTTTTTACTATCCGCGTGACACGCCCGGACAGAATTTCTTGTACATCGAGTTTTCCACATACATATCCACATTTCGGGGAAAGGTCTGTGGAAAAGCCGTTGGAAACACGGAAAACGGCAGTGGATGGCTCGTGGATTATTCACAGTGAATTGTGGATAAGTTTTGCGCGGCCATGAGCCTGTGGATAACCCATGCTCTTATCCACATTCGACTCAGAAGTTATCCACAGATGTCGCCTCGTACTGAGACGTTGCTGCGCTTGGACTGAACGAGCTTATCCACACTATCCACAGGGCTTATTATTACGAAAGTACGTTTTTCTTACTTTCATCGTCATTCTCGTAATGCGGGGAATTCCCCACGCTTTCGTCGTCGTTGCTCTTATCGCTAGAATGGCATGTGAATCGAACGAAACGAGGAATACCCCATGAAAGTCGAAGTCAATTCCCAAGCTCTTGCCGATGCCGTGGCATGGACCACACGTGTCATCGACGCACGTCCCGCAACCCCGATTCTGGCGGGCATCCGTCTGGAAGCCATTGACGGCACACTCCAGCTTTCCGCCTTCAACTACGCCATTTCCGCACGCCACCACATCGAAGCCGGCGTGGATGAGGCCGGTAGCGTTCTGGTGCTGGGCAAACTGCTTGCCGACATCACCAAGTCGCTGCCCGCTGCGAAAACCTATCTTTCCACTGATGGTTCCACGATGACCATCACGTCGGGCAAGTCGACCTTCACCATGCAGCTCATGCCGGAAAGCGAATATCCGGATCTGCCCGTGGTGCCGACGAAACTGGGCCAGGTGGACTCCCCCACCTTCGCTCAGGCCGTCAACCAGGCGTCCGTCGCGGTCTCCCGTGAGGAGAACCGTCCGGTGCTCACCGGCATCCGCGTCCAGTTCCAGGGCGACAAGGTCATCATGAGCTCCACCGACCGTTTCCGTCTGGCCCGTTCCAGCTTCACCTGGACGCCGGAGGATGCGACCATCAGCACCACCGCTTTGATCCGTGGCTCGCTGCTGCGCGACATGGCGCGTTCGCTGGACGAGCATCAGAACGTCACCATCGATTTCGATGCGGACAACCCGTCCCTGCTGGGCTTCGAGAACGCCGGCCGCGTGTCCACCTCCCAGCTCATCGACGGCGAATTCCCGGCCGTTGACCGCCTGTATGCCGATGAATACCCGATTCATGCCGTCATCAACAAGCAGGCCCTCATCGACGCCATCAAGCGCGTTTCGCTGGTCGCCGAACGCAACGCCCCGATCCGCATGGTCTTCTCCGGCCAGGAGCTGACGCTGTCGGCCGGCACCGCCGACGAAGCACAGGCGAAGGAGATTCTCGACATCGACATGGACGGCGAGGACATCACCGTGGCGTTCAACCCCTCCTATCTGGTCGACGGCCTGAGCGCCATCAGCGAGCCGTTCGTGCGCATGAAGATGACCACCGCGGTCAAGCCCGTGGAATTCAACGGCCAGCAGGAAGCGGATTCCGACGAATCCATGGACTACCGTTACCTGCTCGTTCCGATGCGCTTCAACAACTGATTTCGTTCCACCTGTGGCCCGGACGGCAAGTTCCCGTCCGGGCCACCATGCCATCACCTTCAAGGAATTCCGGTTTTCATGCATATCTCCCGTCTCGCGCTCGACCATTACCGGTCATGGGACCATTGCGTGCTTGATTTCGAACCGGGAATCAACATTCTCCAAGGCTCGAACGGCCTAGGGAAAACCAATATCGTGGAAGCCGTGGAAGTGCTGTCCACCGGCTCCAGCCACCGCACCTCGTCATCGCTGCCGCTGGTCGAAAAAGGCCACCCTTCCGCCACTGTCCGGGCCAACGTCGAAGATGCGGGCGAACAGCGCACATATGAGATCACCATCGCCGCGCGAGGCGCCAACAGGGCGCGCGTGGACTGCGGAAAATCGCAATATATGAGGGATATCGTGGGTTTGGTCCCCTCCGTGTCCTTTACCCCCGAAGACCAGCGGTTGGTGTCTGGCGATCCGGCCACCCGACGGAACTTCCTCAACCAGGCGGCTTCGCTGCTGTTGCCCCGTTATGCGCAGTCGTTGCAACAGTTCACGCACGTTGCCAAACAGCGTGCCGCATTGCTCAAACAGCTGTCCGACGGCTCCGGCATCGACCCCGAATACGGGCGTCAGGCCGTGCTGAGCGGTCTGGAAGTGTGGACCGGCCAATTCATCGCCCTCGGCGTGCAATTGACCAAGGACCGGAACGATGTGATCGGACTGCTGCGCGAGCCGTTCACCCGCATCTATGCTTCGTTGGCGGGTGAAGAGGAACAGGCCGACCTGGTGTATGAGCCGTCCTTCGACGAGGTGCTTCTGTTCGACGAGCCGGCCGCGGAAATCAGCCGTCATTTCCAACGCATCTACCCCGGCGAAGTGGCCCGTGGGCAGAATCTGATCGGACCGCAGCGCGATGATCTGACATTGCGGCTCAACGACATGCCAGCCCGCGAATTCGCTTCGAACGGCGAGATGTGGACAATGGCGTTGGCCTTGAAAATGGCGCTGTACGAAGTGGTTTCGGCGCAGCGCGACGTCAAGCCGATCGTGATCCTCGACGATGTGTTCGCCCAGCTCGACGAGTCCCGTCGCGGGCAGATCCTCGACTTCGCGCGACGGCAGGACCAGGTGTTGATCACCGTCGCCGCGGCAAGCGATATTCCGCAAGGTGAGGCGCATGTCATCGACGTTGCCGCGCTGCGTGCGCAATCGCAGGAGACGGACAGTGATATCGCGGCGATGGCGGCCATGCTTGCCGCCGGACGTGGCGCGCAATCGCAAGGAATCGAGGCCGAATCCTAATGCCGAAACCACCAATCTGCGAACTGCTGAACCTCGACCAACGCAAACTGCCGGCCGAAGTGTTCGACCGCATCAGCGACCGTGCCGGGCGGCTCAAGGAACGCGAGGAACGCGCGCGCAAGGCGTGGGAAAGCTTCGGCAAACCCGGACGCGATCCGGAAACCGTCGGCAGCCTGTTCAATCTGCTGGCATCGAACGGCGCATGGATACCCCACCTCAAAATGGCGCAGATGCGCGACCATTGGGACCAGGTGGTGGGCGTGGGGAACGCGAAGCACTCCTACCCCGCCAGCCTGCGAGACGGCGTGCTGACGATACGTTGCGACAGCCCGGCCTGGACCACCACCCTGTCGTATATGACGCCGTTGCTGACGGACACCATCCGCAGGAAACTCGAAGGTCTGACCATCAATGAGGTGAGGGTCACCGGCCCGCAGAGCCAAGGGTTCAGCCGTGGGCGTATCTCAAGGAAGATTCGCTACTGAGGGCTATTGCGAAGTCGACTTACAATCGACCTCTCTGACAGGAGAGATCGATTGTGGCGCGCGTGAAACAGGCCGTTGCGACGGGGTTTACGGAGGTTTTCCGGCTCGTCGGACGCGTTCGGAACCATGCCGAAGCCGTTGGAAACCGTTGAATTCCAAGGATAAATGTCTATAGCGCGCTGTCCCCCTCCATGAGTAGAATATCCAGCAGTGTATGTAAACGCCTAGAAGGGGCCTTTATTTGCGTTCTAGGTGGTATCACCTGCGGAAATGACCCTTGATGGCGGGAAAAATGCAGGAAGGAATCTCTGTGGCAGACCTTGATGCGGATTCGCTGAACGAATCAGCTGAAAACACGCAGGAAGATCAGATTCAGGATCAGATCCAGAACGACCAGCTCGAAGATGCGCAACTTGACGATTCGCTGTCTCCGGAACACTACGACGCGTCCGATCTGAGGGTGCTGGAAGGCCTTGAGGCGGTGCGTATCCGCCCGGGCATGTATATCGGCTCCACCGGCCCTCGCGGCCTGCACCATCTGGTGTATGAGATCGTCGACAACTCCGTCGACGAGGCGCTTGCCGGCTACGCTTCGCACATCGAAGTGACGATTCTGCCGGACGGCGGCGTGCGCGTGGTGGACGACGGCCGAGGCATCCCGGTCGACGAAGTGCCGGGCGAAGGCATCTCCGGCGTCGAAACCGTGATGACCAAGCTGCACGCTGGCGGCAAGTTCGGTGGCGGCGGCTACGCGGTTTCCGGCGGCCTGCACGGCGTGGGCATCTCCGTGGTGAACGCGCTGTCCACCCGCGTGGACATCGAAGTGCGCCGTCAGGGCTTCCACTGGACCCAGACCTACATCGACCAGAAGCCGACCGCGCGTCTGCTCAAGGGCAAGCCGATGGAGGAAGGCGAGTCCACCGGCACTTCCGTGACCTTCTGGGCCGACGGCAAGATCTTCGAAACCACCACCTACGATTTCGAGATCCTGCGCAACCGCTTCCAGCAGATGGCGTTCCTGAACAAGGGCCTGAAGATCTCCCTGACCGATTTGCGCGAGCCCGACCAGGCCGGCGACGAGGTTTCCGGCGAGGAATCCGAAACCGAAGACAAGTTCCAGACCGTCACCTACCAGTACAACGACGGCATCAAGGACTACGTCGACTACCTGGTGAAGTCCCGCAAGGCCACCCCGGTCGAACCGGACGTCATCGACTTCGAGGCCGAGGACCTGAAGATCGGCATCTCCGCGGAAATCGCCATGCAGTGGACCACCGCGTATTCCGAAGCCGTGCACACCTTCGCCAACACCATCTCCACCACCGAAGGCGGCACCCATGAGGAAGGCTTCCGCGCCGCGCTGACCTCGCTGGTCAACCGCTACGCCCGCGAGAAGAACATCCTCAAGGACAAGGACGAGAACCTGTCCGGCGACGACGTGCGCGAAGGCCTGACCGCCGTCGTGTCCGTCAAGCTCACCAACCCGCAGTTCGAAGGCCAGACCAAGACCAAGCTCGGCAACTCCGAAGCGAAGACCTTCGTGCAGCGCGTCATGACCGACAAGCTCGGCGACTGGTTCGACGCCCACCCGAACGAGGCCAAGAACATCATCCAGAAGGCCATCGAGGCCTCCCGTGCGCGCCTGGCCGCCAAGAAGGCACGTGAGAACACCCGCCGCAAGTCGATCTTCGAATCGGCCGGTATGCCGGACAAGCTCAAGGACTGCCAGTCCAACAACCCCGAAGAATGCGAGCTGTTCATCGTGGAGGGTGATTCCGCAGGCGGCTCCGCCATCCAGGGACGCAACCCGATCACGCAGGCCATCCTGCCGCTGCGAGGCAAGATCCTCAACACCGAGCGCGCAAGCCTGGACCGCATGATGAAGTCGGACACCATCGAATCGCTGATCACCGCCGTCGGCGGCGGCTACGGCGAGGACTTCGACCTCAACAAGGTGCGCTACCACAAGGTCATCATCATGGCCGATGCAGATGTGGACGGCGCGCATATCGCAACCCTGAACCTGACGCTGTTCTTCCGCTACATGCGTCCGATGATCACCGCCGGCTACGTGTACGTGGCCATGCCGCCGCTGTACCGCCTCAAGTGGACCAAGGGCCCGCACGACTTCGTGTACACCGACGCCGAACGCGACCGCGTGCTCGCCGAAGGCAAGGCC
>ERZ827126.1152-NODE-1152-length-26927-cov-6.994269_pt1 | contig 26927 bp, 24 predicted proteins | sample MGYA00519780_ERZ827126 | MGnify/ENA primary metagenome ERZ827126 (study PRJEB31778, sample SAMEA3449262) | human gut metagenome | biome: human gut; feature: human-associated habitat; material: faeces | place: United Kingdom | collected 2010/2012 ...
AGTAAGTATCCTTTATTTTGATTATTAATGTTAAGATAATCTACTAATTGCTTTAAACCTTTTTCATGGTATTCTTCTCCATGCCACACTTTTAGCTCTATTATATATTTATTGCTATTATAAGTTATTACTATATCTAATCTTTTTTCTTCTGAAATTTGTACTTCCTTAAATGCAAATCCTATTCCATTTATTATTGGTGTTAGAAAAGATAAAAATAACATTCTACCATGTGTTTCTAAAAAACTTTCATTTTTTGAAGAATATTCTTCCTTCATAAACTGCTGAAATCTAATTAAAATCTTTTCAACATTAAGACCATTACCACAAATAAAATCAGATTTAAAATTATATTTTTTCATTGTATCATTATTTTCTAGTAATGATGAAAAATAGTTATATAAAACTTGAGAAAATATTCTATTTGAAATAGCTACCATGTTGTCTTCGTTTTTAAAGTATCCAAACATCACTCCTAAATTTATAATAGGATTAAGTATATTAAAGGTATTTCTAGCTCCATTCATTATAATATCTAAAATATATTCTTTTAAATCATTATTATTCTCTATATTTTTTATCAAATCATCAAATAGTGTATTTTTCTCATTTAATAATATTTTTATGGCTTTTATCATATTTTCTTCATTCCATAAAGCATTTAAATCTTCATCTATTATTTGACATATCCTACTTACTAAGAATGGATAACCATTTGTATAGAAATGTATAAACTCTGCTGATTTTTTAGCATTTAGTCTTATATTTCTATCATTTTTATACTCTTTAAGCATTTTTTCTATGCCTTTCTCTGAAAGACTCATATCTATGTTAAAAGGTACTGCTATATTCCATGGAGAATTATATTTTTTTTCTTCATATGGTCTTAATTTTAAGTTTTTTATATCATATAAGCCTGCAAGTATTACTGATTTAAAAGATACATCTTCATCATCTATTCTTCTTAAATATTTTTCTCTAAGAATACCTAAAAAATTTATAAATAATTGATTGTCAGAGCTTTTATCTACTTCATCTATTATAAGTATAACTTCTCTATCACATTCCTCTATAAACTCACTTATATAATCACTTAAAGTATCTAAATCAGTCACATCTTTGCTATACTCAAATAGCTTATTACTATTATTTCTATCTATAAGTCTTATTGCTCTAGCACAGTTTTTTAAAAATTTCTTACAAAATATTTCTTCATCACTAAATGCTATATCACCAAACTTTTCAAAACTTATACTAATAACTAGATATTTGTTTAAAAGCTTCCTTTTTAAGGCTGATAACATTGTAGTTTTTCCATATTGTCTTGGTCTATTTATTACAAAATATTCATTATCTTCTATTAGTTTCTTAACCTGCTCTATTTTATCTGTAATATCTACCATGTATTGTATATTAGGATTGCAAACACCTGTGGTTCTAAATCTCTTCATAAACTAAACCTTCTTCTGCAAATACATCCATTGCTTTTTTCATTATTAAGTCTTCATGCTTTATTTCATTGTTATTTTTAGACATATTACATTCTCCTATTTATTTTTTCACTTCAATTATATATTATTATTTCCTTTATGTAAAATACATTTTTGAAATTTTCTGAAAATAGTTCTTTTCAAAATAAAAAGCCATGCTTTTTCAAACATAGCTTGTATAATGCTTGTCACTGGTAATTTTCTGGACCCTTAGGGTCCTAGAGAGAGGGCTTAGCTCTATCGCTTGCTAAATATAGAAAGTAGAGACAAAGATTCATTGTTAAAATTGATGCCTTGGTCCGGTACAATTCCTAAGGAATTGAAACTTAAATCTTCAAAATAAATATTAAATTGTAGCTCAGACAGTAAGTATTTCTACTATCTGAGCTTATTTTATCATCTGAAATATCTTATTTCTATACGTGAATTTCTTGACGCTTACTTATTTCTTTTATGTAAAATGAATTTGTTATAATTTTCTGAAATTTTTTCAAAACAAAAAGCCATACTCTTTCAAATATAGCTTATGTTATGCTCATCACTGGTAATTTTCTGGGCCCTCAGGGTCCTAGAGGGACTTCTTAACTCTATCACTTGCTATACAAATTTAATATAATCTTTTATTTACTTATTCCCACACTCTAACTTCTAATTCAATTTTCTTATTAAATAATTTATGTATTTTTTTTACTCTATTAATTAACTTAATAGCTTGTTTAAAATCTCCACTTCCATCATTACATAACCAATTGTTAGTTTTGTTTGAAAAATGAATTCCTTTTTTATTTTTAGAACTTAATTTTGATACCATCTTCATAATTTTATAATTACAAATACAAAATACTGAACCAAAATTAAATGAACTATTATCTTGAACATTTTTACATAATTCAATTCTTTCTTTTTTTAATTTTTTAGATTCATTAAAATCAACTTCTTTAAACTTAAAATTTGCTCCTAATATAACATAATTATTATCTTGAAAAATTGACTTTCTATAATCAAATTTGCATTCTTCTTTAGTAAACTTTTTAACCTTTCCATCTACTAAAACATCAACATCTATTAAATAATCTGTTAATTGCATGTTAAATTGTTTTCCTCTTCCAGCATTCATATAAATTGCTCCACCAAGCATTCCTGGTACAGAATATAGATATTCAATTCCTCCATATCCATCTTGATTTATTTTATTAATGATTTTTTGAAGTCTTACAGAAGATCCAAAATAGTATATTCCATTTCCTTTATTAATAATTTCTTTATTAAAATCCTTTGTATAAATTACATTTGGAAATACTCCATTATTATTTATTAACAAATTAGAGCCTCCACCTAATATTTTATAATTATCTAAAGTCCTAACTAAAGAAACTAATTCTTCTTCAGATTCTGGAATATAAAATTTTTTTGCAATTCCTCCCATCTTAAAAGTTGTATATTGTTTTAATTCTTCATTTTCTTTTAAAATCATTTCACACCTCAATTTATTTTTTTCTTTTAACAATATTAGTTAAAACTTTTATATCATTCTTATTTATTAAAAATACATCTTTTATTTTTACCTTATATATTCTAATAAAATCAAATAAGAATATTCCTCCACATATTGTATAAGAAATTATTGATGCTAATGCAGCTCCATATATAGATAATTTTGGTATCATTATAAGATTGGCTACAAAATTTAATACAACACTTATTAATAGTGATATTAAATAAAAATATCTCTTTCCTTGAGCTAAATATAAAGTTGATATTATTTTAAACCATGCCATTGCAGGAACTCCTAAAAATAATAATACTGTTACTCCATAAGATTTTATAAATTCTTTTCCATACATAACCACAATAAAGATTTTTCCAAGAGAAATTACTCCTAAAATAACAAGTAAAATTGCATAAAATGAAATTTTTAAACATTTAACTATTTGATCAATAGAATCAGAATTTGATGTTTTTGCAAACAATACATCTTTAAAAGTGTCTGGAATAAGCCAAGCAAGTTCTGCTAATGTAACTCCTACTGCATAATATCCAACAAAATCATTATCAACATATTTGTCTAACATTAACACATCTAATTTATAATTTAAATTTATTAATAAAGAAGTTATCATAGGTATTATTCCAAATCTTACTATTGATATTATAAAATTTTTATCAAAATATTTTAAACTAATTCTTATTTTTAATTTTACCAAATAAAATATTAACAAAATAAAATCATATAAAAATAAATTTATAACTAAAAAAATTATATTTCTTGGGCATACAAAAAATAACAAAAACGACAATATAAGTTTTATTATTGATAATATTATGTTAACTTTATTTCTATAATAAATATATTCCACCATCATTGTAAAATTTAATTGATTGGTTAATACAGAAAAAGGAAGTATAAATAGTATTGTAATTACTAATGAATTTTTTATAGTAAATAATGCAACAATAAATACCAATAAATAAAGAAAGAATTGATAATAAAATATATTGACAAATTTTTTTAAAACATTTGGTGTTTTTTTTCTTTTATAATATGGATAAGCTTGATAAATTCCTAAATTTGCAATAACCGCAAATATATTTACATAATTTAATAATATAGTATATTCCCCCTTAAGAGCAGGCCCTGCATATCTATTTATAAATGCACTAGTAAATAATCCTAAAATTATTGTTGAAACCTTATTTATTAATGTAAATATATAATCATTTTGGATTAATATTTGAATCTTTTTTTTAATATCCATTTTTACTTCACCTTTTTACAATCTTCAATCATTTCTTTTAAAATTTTACTAGAATCTTTTCTTAAAGCTTCTAATTTAGCATTAACCTCTTTATAATTAATACTTTCTAAGTTTTTAAAATCATTAACATTAGAAATTTCCCTTGACTCTAATCCAAAGATATCAGAAATATTCTCTAGCCTAGAATTATTGTTTATCTTTTTCCTATTTAATTCATAATAAAACTGTTTATTAAATATTATTGAAAAAGCTATTCCATGAAAGGATGATGTAATTACAAACTTTGCATTTTTTATATAAGAAATAAATTTTTCAGGAGATGCATCTCTTACATTTTTTCCATTATAAACTCTTTTTAATTCTGTATTTATTACTATCAGTTTACATTGATTTTCTTTTGCTAATTTTTGAGCAAACTCTATTATAGTTTTACTTTTAGTTAAATTGTAAAGTAAAACATATGGTTTACTTTCTTTTATAGGTATTTCAATATCTTTATAATCATCTTTTTCTAATAAAAAGGTAGGATCAAGTACAACATTTCCTTCTCTATGAATTAAATTTTTAATTATATCTATGCCTTGTTTTTCTCTTATATTAAGATATTTAAAATCAGAAATATTCTTTTTAGTTAATTCTTTATATTCTTCTGGTACTTCATTATATCCAAAACTTGCAGCATAAGAACCTTTTTTATTCATATCTGTTACAAAATCTAACATATATGAAGTATCTCCTTCATGTAATCTTAAATTCCATACTTGATCGCTACCTGTTATAAACAAGTCATATATTTTATTTGAATCAATTAGTTCTTCTTTTTTATATCTCTTTTTACTTACTATAATATTATCATCTACAAATTTTTGAATATTTCTTTTTCTTTCTTTATCATATGGGAAAAATACATATTTTATAAAATGTTTTAAAGTTTTTACTTGCTTTAAAGAGGTTATATATACTCTTTTTACTCTCTCGCTATCATAATCTAAAACTTCACTATTATATCCTAATTTTTTTATTGCTTTTTGTAATGCATATGCTTGTAATACTGCTCCATAATTTAATACTGTATGATGCGTTATTGTACATATTCTAATATTATCTTTATTCATATTTTAAAATTTCTCCTTTTATAGTTGATGTAAATTCTTTATATCTTAACAAATATACTAGCAACATAATCATAAGTTCAAATGTTATACTTGAGAATATAAATGTTAGTTTAAATTCCATAACAAATAAAGCAATTATCATAAACATAATAAACAATGCAATTATTTTAATGTCTTTGTTTTTATTAATTTTTCTTATTTTATTTACATATAAAAATATACTTAAATAAAACAAACTTTGTAATGCTAATCCAAAGATACCCATAAAATATAAATTTCTTATGTATCCTGGATCTACATTTTGTGGAATATATCCTTCACCAAAAATAAAATTAATATTAGGATCAATATAATAGTGATTTGATACTGTACTTCTTCCTGAATAATCTGCGTATGAATATATTATTTCATTATATAATGTTTTCAATCCAGGTATTTGATTAAATAAAGTTTCTCTCAAATTAAGATTTAATTCAGTTGTTAACACTAAAAATATAAATATTAACAAACATAAGGGGATAACATATTTTCCTATTCTTATAATTTCTCTTATATTAAGTTTAAAAATTTCATATAAAAATACTATAATTAAAATTAATATGGTAATAACCATACTATATCTTGATGTAAATATTGCTGCTAATATGAATATAACTGTTTTTATTGTAACAATTTTTTTCTTGTTTATTACTCTTATTAAAAAACTTAATATTAATCCTAAATTACATAATAATCCCGCGAAATCATATCCAGATACTAATCCTGTTGAACGTGCTTCTAAAAATTTCTTTTCATAATTACTAATAAAAACTATATAATTTTTAAAGTCAGGAAAAATAATGCCTATTATTACACTAATGGAATGTATTAATAAAATTATTTCAATCGTATTAATTACCACTTTAGGCTTGTATTCCTTATCCTGGAAAAACAATATTATAATGACAAATGACACTATTGCTCTAAAGTATCTTAATGACATACTTATTTCATTATGTTGATTTATTAATGTAATAAACATAATATAAGAAATTATTATCATAATTAAATTAATCAATTTATATTCATACAAATTAACACTTATTTTTCTATTATTAATCTTTTTCATACTAATTTTAATTATCCAAAAAGCATATATTAATATTTTTAAATCAATTCCATATATATGAAATGAAAATATCATTGTAAATGCAAATAAAAATAACTCTAAATTCATTATTTCTTTCTCCTAAAATTAAAAAGTATAGTTTAATTAATTTATTTGCTAAAAATATATTCAAAAATATTTTTCCAATCAAAATTTTTCTTTGCAATACTAGATAAATTTCTTAATTTATCATTATCAAAGTCCTTAAATTTATTGTATATTTCTTCTATATTTAATTCTTCTTCATCATTTGAAACCTTAATATTAGGAAATTGTATAGACTTTATTTTAGGTAAATCACCACTTGTCAATACAGGAAGACCCCTTGATAAATATTCTATAACCTTAAGTGTTGTATCTATATCTGCATCTCTTCTAAATAAAGCAACACACCCAACTCCTAAATCCATTTGATTACAAATATTATTTAGTTCATCAAATTTCATTTTTCCATGAAAAATAATGTTTTCTTGTAATGATAATTTTTTAGTCATTTCTTTTAAATTATCTATTTCTCTACTTGCACCAATTATATGAAATTCTACTTTTTTTCCATCAATCATTCCATTACATCTTTTTATAGCATTAATTACTCTATCGTATCCATGATATTTATATATTGTTCCTACACCAACTAATTTAAATATTTTATCAAAGGTGCTTTTATCATAATCCTTATTTTCAATCTTACTTGAATCTATACCATTAGTTATATTTATCATCTTAGAATAAAGCTTTACTTTAGATGAACTTTTTACTATAACTAACTTATTTATATATTTATATAAGAAAGGCCAAAATATTGTATCAATTGTCAATCTACCTATTGTCTTAATTCTATTCTTTGAAGCTTTAATTTGTTCTCCATAATATGGATAGGTAGGAATTTCATAATATACTTTTTTATTTTTCTTCCTTGCTAATTTTAAAATTTTTACAAGTTTTATAGAAGGAATCATATGTCTAACATATATTCCTTCAATATCTTTTGCATCATTTAGTACATTTATAGCTTCATCTAAAATAGTATTTTCACTGTTTTTAGTGCTAATTTGTGAACCATTTTTGTATTGAACTATTAAAGTAGAATTCTCTTTTTTACAAATTAATTTACATTCTTTTTTTAATTCACTTATGGATTTAGCTTGAGATTGTATTTTTTTTGAAATTCCTTCTATTTCTGAATACTCTACATTTGCTAAAAATATCATCTTTTTATTATCCTCCTAAATATAATGTTTATAAACATTATATGATTTTTTGAATATTTTATATTTATTTTTAGAGGCTATTTTTCTTACTGATGCATTTTCAAAATGAAGAACAAATAAATCTGAATCATAAAGCAATGCTCCATTAGCTTCTTCTATTTGATGTGTTAAGGCTGCTTCTTCACCCCAAAGAAAAAAAGTGTCATCTAACAAGCCACATTTTTTAAAAAAATTTGGTCTTAATAGCATACATGCCCCTGTACACCAAAAGATTCTACAATTTTCTTCAAGTTTTACTTTTTTCTTTTCCTTGTCAAATTTTCTCTTTATATTATAAACAAAATCAATAATAACTGCAAAGGGATATGCTGTATAATAAATTGAATAACATAACTTTCTTAACTTACTTGGTCTATTAATAAACTGAGGATTTTGGTGAACTCCATCTAAAGTTTTTAAGTCTGGAACTACAACAATCTCATCATCTTTATATTTTTTATTTGCTAATTTATTACAAAAATCATATTCAAATATAATATCATTATTTCCAACTAAAACATAATCATATTTATCATATTCTATTTGTTTTATTCCTAAATTTAATCCACCAAAATATCCTAAATTTTTATCTGATTTTATTAATTTTACATTTTTTAATCCTTCTAGTCCACTTTTCAAATATTTATAGTCATCTAAATTAGAATTATTATCAATAATTACTATACTAAAATCATATGAATCTATATTTTTCATTTGAAGAATACTATTTACATAATTAATTGTTATGTATGAATTATTATAATTAACTGCAATAAATGCAATTTTCATTCTTTATCCCACCTTACATATTATAAGTTTTTAACCACTTTACTAGGATTTCCCGCTATAACTACATTTTTGGGAAACTTTCCACTTACAACGCTTCCTGCTCCAACAACGCTTCCATCACCAATTTCTGTTCCCTTAAGTATAAGAGCATTACATCCTATAAAGCAATTTTTCCCTATTTTTACTTCTCTAGTTCCTATTTTTTCTTTAATATCTTTATTTCTTGCTTCTATTTCTATTGGATGAAAGTCATTGTCTATTATTTTAACATTTCCTCCAATAAGTGTATTATCTCCAATACTTATTCCTTTTCTAGCATAAATAGTAGCTCCAGATATTCCAACATTGTTTCCAATTTCTATTTTTGCTTCATCAGTTCTTGTAACAATAATTGTTCTATGATTAAGTCCTACTAAATTTGAAAGGAAACTACTTTTTATTGTGCAACCTTCTCCTATTTTTAAAATGGATTTTCCTTTTCTAAATATCATTGGAACTCCATAAAGATTAAGTTCTTTTCCATATTTAACTTTATTTAATTTCATAAATAACTTAAAATAATTACTCTTAAACATGTTTTTCCCCTTATATAATCTTTTCCAGTTTTCTTTCAGGTTTAATAGCTTGCATTTCTAACATTTCTTCACAATATTTTTCTATTGCTACATCTTTCTTTATAAACCTATCAACATAATCTTTTCCACTCATTCCAATGCTTTTATATTCTTTTATATTATCTAATATATCCTTAAGCTTTTCATAAACCTCATCATATTTTCCAGGTTCTATACAAACTCCACATTTACAATCTTCTATAATAAGTCTTGCTTCAGAGCCTTCTTCTAAAACTCCAAGAACAGTTTTTCCAGCTGCCATTACTCCATAAAGTTTACTTGGAACAGATACTCCTTTTATTCCTTTAGCATTAACAACCCAATGTATATCTCCTGCGTTTAAAGAATATATTAAATCTTCTTTTGGTTGATATGGAATAAATTTAACATTTTCTAAATTATGTTCTTCTACATAATCCACTAATATTTGTTTTACAGTACCTTCCCCTATAAATGCAAAAACTACATCTTTTCTATCTTTAAATTTTCCTATTACCTTAATAAGATTTTCTAAATCATAATAAAGACCAATATTTCCAGAATACATTATTACAGTTTTTCCATCTAATCCATACTTCTTTTTAAATGCCATTACCTTTTCATTATCTTCTTGAAGTGGATATATTTCTTTTTCATTTATCCAGTTATTTATAAAAGTATTACAAGGAACTTTTTTATTATTAAATCTATTTCTTAAAGTTTCTTGCATATCTCTTCCAACAACTATTACCTTATCAGCCCTTCTACAAGAAAATTTATCAACCCACATTGCAGGCTTTAAAATAAATTGTTTTTTAGTATATCCAACTGCAATAGTTTGTTCTGGATTAAAGTCTTGTATGTTATAAATAAACTTTCCATGTTTTATCCACTTTCCTATTACCCCTAAAACTCCACCAAGTATTGGAGGCTGAGAAATTGAAAATATGTAATCCTGTTTTCCACACTTAAAAGTTGCCCATATAGCCCTAAAGAAATAAGAAAGCAAATTAATTATTCTACTCTTTTTATTACCTTTTTCAAATTCAGGAACCCTTACTCTTATAACCTTTATTCCATTTATATCTTCATTATAATATTTTTTTTCTTTATACTTGTCCTCTATAACTCCTGTATAGCTAGGCACTACACATATAACAGTAATATTAAACCTATCCTTAAGCCCCTCACAAAGTTCCTTTAAAATCTGCCCAGTAGAAGCCACATCAGGATGATAATAATGAGCATAAACAAGCATATTACTTTTTTTACTATTACCCATAAGCGTTCCCCCTTTTCTTTCTAAATTTTTCTCTTCTATATAAGTTAACAGTTTAATTCATATTTATAAAAAGTGATTTTCATATTTTGCGTAGTAGCAGACTTGGAGCCCACAGGGCGATGGAGCAACGAAGCAAAGATATGAAAAGCACTTTTTGCTAAATAAGATTAATCTGCTTATTCTGCACAGTTCTCTAAGAACCACTTATATGCTTCTTTTACTCCGTCTTTTAGTTCCATTTTGTATTTCCAACCTGCTTTTTCAAGTCTTGATACATCTAAAAGTTTTCTTGGTGTTCCATCTGGCTTTGTTGAATCCCAAACTATTTTTCCTTCATATCCAACTACTTCTTTTATAAGCTCTGCTAAGCCTTTTATTGTTATTTCTTTTCCTGTTCCTATGTTAAAGAAGTCATTTCCTTCATAGGTTTCCATTAAATAAATACAAGCATCTGCCATATCTTCTGAATATAAGAATTCTCTAAGTGGTGTTCCACTTCCCCAAACTACAACTTCTGGTGCATTATTTACTTTTGCTTCATGGAATCTTCTAATAAGTGCTGGCATTACATGAGAGTTTATTCCTGAGAAATTATCATATGGTCCATAAAGGTTTGTTGGCATTACGCTTATATAGTTTGTCCCATATTGCTTATTAAAGAATTGACACATTTTAAGACCTGAAATTTTAGCTAATGCATAACCTTCATTTGTTTCTTCTAAATATCCAGAAAGAAGATATTCTTCCTTTATTGGTTGTGGACACATTTTAGGATAAATACATGAACTTCCTAAAAACATTAGCTTTTTAACATTATATTTAAAGGCATTTCCTATAACATTTTGTTGTATTTGAAGGTTTTGGAATATAAAATCTGCAGGATATGTTGAATTTGCATATATTCCTCCAACCTTTGCTGCTGCTAAAAATACATATTCTGGTTTTTCAGTTTTAAAAAATTCTTCAAATGCTACATTATCCATTAAATCCAACTCTTTATGAGTTCTTCCTATAACATTTGTATAACCTTTAGCCTTAAGCCCTCTTACTATAGCAGAACCAACTAACCCCCTATGCCCTGCTACATATATTTTTGAATTCTTTTCCATATTATCCTCCTTAAATATAATCTACTATTTTTTCTGCAATAGTTTTATATTCATTATTATAACAACACTCTTTATAATTGGGTGTAAATTCCTCTAATTTTTTTAGTATATCTTTTAAATCAAAATTTTCTAAAGAAATTTCTAAAGCTTCATTTCTTTTTTTAAGTATATCTATAGAATTTTTATCCTCTGGAACCTTATCTCTTTTTAAAATTCCTATTTTCTTTTTTCCAATAAGACACTCAGCTAAAGTTCCCCAACCTGCCTTTGTTATTACACAATCACAAGCTAGAAGATATTCATGAGTGTTTTTTGTTTCTATATCTAAGTACTTTACATTATTTCCTTTTAAATTTATTCCTTTAGTTGCAATAAAATAATAATCTAAACTACTTACATCTATTTCTTTTTCTAAATCTACACTTCTTCCAACACTTATAAAAACTTTCTTTTTATCATTTAAACTTTTTATTTTTTCTATAGTTTCTAAGTTAAACCCTCTACAGCATAATCCTACTTCTTCATAGTTTGTAAGATACTCTTTCATATCTTCTATATATAAATCATATAAAAGAACCTTATTAGCTTTTTTATAACATTCTTTATACTCTTTTACTATATCATCTGCAAGGAATTCTTTATACATATCAACCCATGTAAAATTTGAAATTAACATAGTTTTTACATTTTCTAAACTAGCTGCTTTAAAAACCCAAGGAACTATATCAGATACAACAAGGTTTATATTATTTTCTTTTAAAAAACTTCTTTCCTCTTCTATTTTTTCGTCCCATGATTTTATATATTCTCTAACTTTTTTATCTAAAGCTTCTTTATCAACATCTAAAGAACCTTTTTTAAGAACTAATCCTACATCCATAGGTGAAAAATAGTATTCTATTCTATGTTTAAATTCTTCTAAATTAGAAGAAATAAACTCTCCTTGAGCTTTTCCTGTTTTTATAATTATTTTTATATCTTTATTGCTTTTAAGAATGTACCTAATTAAAGGTATATTCCTAGAAGCATGACCAAATCCATGGTCAGTTATTGCAAATTCTATTGTTTTCATAGTTTTTACTCAGCTGTTACAGCAGCTTCCTTTGAAGCTTTAAATTCTTCTGAACCAATTCCTGCAATTTCTTTCATATCGCTATCAACCATCATAGAAACTAAGCCTTTAAAGCTTACCTTTCTCTTCCAACCTAGTTCTTTTTCAGCCTTTGTACAATCTCCCCATAAAAGTTCAACTTCTGCAGGTCTAAAGTATTTTGGATTAACATCTACTAAAACCTTTCCTGTTTTCTTATCTATTCCCTTTTCATCTACTCCAGTTCCTTGCCACTTTAAGTCTATTCCAACTTCTTTAAAAGCAAGTTCTACAAATTCTCTTACTGTATGAGTTTCATTTGTAGCTAAAACATAATCGCCTGGTTTTTCTTGTTGAAGAATTCTCCACATTCCTTCTACATAATCTCCTGCAAAGCCCCAGTCTCTTTTTGCATCCATATTTCCAAGAGATAATTTTTCTTGCTTTCCTGCCATTATAGAAGCTACTGCCCTTGTTATTTTTCTTGTAACAAAAGTTTCTCCTCTTCTCGGAGATTCATGGTTAAATAATACTCCATTACAAGCAAATAAATTATAAGACTCTCTATAATTTACAGTTATCCAATAAGAATATAATTTAGCTACTCCGTATGGGCTCTTTGGATAAAAAGGTGTTTTTTCTGATTGTGGTGCTGTATTTGGAAGTCCTCCAAATAATTCTGAAGTTGATGCTTGATAGAATCTACATTTAAGTCCATTTTCTTTTATAGCATCTAAAAGTCTTAAAGTTCCAACCCCTGTTGCTTCTGCTGTATATTCTGGTACTTCAAAGCTTACTGCAACATGACTTTGTGCTGCTAAGTTATATATTTCATCTGGTTTTATTTTTTCTAATAATCTATTTAAATTACTTGAATCTGTTAAATCTCCATAATGTAAAAATAACTTTTTATTTCCTATTTCAGGATTTTCAAATAAAGGGTCTATCCTTGTTGTGCTTATTGTACTATGTCTTCTTATAATTCCATGTACTTCATATCCCTTTTCTAATAATAATTCTGTTAAATAAGAACCATCTTGACCTGTTATTCCTGTTATTAATGCTACTTTACTCATTTAGTAAAATTCCCCCTTAATGTTTTTATCTATATTAAATTTCTTAATATCACTATTTTTTAGAACGTTTTTTTGTTTGTTCCCTATGTTTTATTTCTTGTTTTGTTTCATTATTTTTTGATAAATCCCCATCTAATGAACCCCATTTATTATTATATACAGGTACATCTCCAATAACAGGAACTTCTAATAATCCTTCTATATCTTCATTTGTTTTTACACTATCATCTATATATTCTAAAAATAAAGCTAAACTTACTCCTATCATAAGCCCTAAAGCAACCCCAACTAAAACATTCATCTTTTTATTAGGTGATGTTGGATTTGATGGCATTTCTGGAGCTGTTAAAACAAACATTTCTCCATTACTTATTATTTCCTTTGAAGTTTTATCAAACTCTTCAATTAATGGATTTAAAACTTCCACCCCTTCTTGAGGATTTTTAGAAGAATAGGATAATGTTAATATTTGATCATCCTCACTTGTTGTAACTGTTAATGCTGATGAAATTTTACCAGCAGTTAAGTTTAAATTTCCATTTTCTATTGCTCTTTTAATAACATCTTTACTTTTTACAACTTTTGCATAGGTTCCCATAAGCTTTTGATACATTTGAACATCATTGTTACTGTATTCAGTTCCCTGTTCATCAGAATTCTTCTTACCAATTAATACTTCTGCTGTTGTAGTATATGTAGGTTCAATAACAAAATATGTTAATCCTATGGCTCCTATAGTTGTAACTAATGTAATAACTATAATCATAGATAACCTTTTTTTTAAAATATTTCCTATGTCCTTAATACTTAATACTTGTTCTTCCAAATTTAGCCCCCCTGAAATATGTACACTTTTTATTTGAATTATTTTGACTAATAACCTTAATATTCATCTTTTACTTCATAACGATTTTTATTATACCACATAATCTATGCTAATAGAAATATTTTTTCAATATATTTTCAATTTACCCATGGAATTTTTTACTATTTTAACTTTTCAGCCTAATTTCTTTAATTTTTTTCTAATAAAAAAGGAAGTTTTTAGTATAATTAACTAAAACTCCTTATCTTTATTTATATTACCTTAAATTTTTAAAAGTTTAAAGTTAGACATATATATATTACAAACCATATCTTTATTGTACCATCTTTCAGGTGCAACTACTATTTTATCCTTATTAGTTGATAAATACTGTGCCCACCAACTAAAACTACTATTTGATATTATAAAATGCTTACATTCACTCATTATTCTAAGCTTTTCATAATCTGGGTCATTTCCTTCTTCAAATATAACATCATAATTAAATTTTACATTTTCTTTTATCCACTTTGGATTATCAGAAAAAATATAAAACTTTGGATTTTTAATTTTTTTACTAATATAATCCATTCCTTCTTTAAAATATTCCATATTACAAACATTATATATAGGATTATTAACAAAATCTTTTCCAATTCTTATAGTTACACATACAGAATTACTTTTTTTAATACCCTCTAAAAGAGATTTATTTTTTTCTAGTATAGGAAACTTTGGAGTAAGTTCTTTTAAAAGTATTTCTCTTATATCTTTAAAATATTCTTCACATTGATAATAACCATAAAGAATAACATTTTTCTTATTTAAATTTATATTAAAATCTAAATATCCATCTTTACATATATACATTCCAAAGAATTCAAAAAGCCTTTGAAGCTTTTTATCTACTTCATAAGTTTCCTTTGAAGTTTTTTTATAAGTATATTTTCTATATAATATTCTTATTAAATTTTGAATAAAAGGTGTTTTGCATTTAAGTTTTCTTAAAGGCTCATTATAAAATATAAAATTTTCATTTATATTATAATTTATTAAAGAGTTTTTCCAATTATAAACCTCTGTCATATAGGTATTTACATAAACCTTTTGTTCCTTTTTCATAATATATTGAACCTTTCTTGCCATAGCATATATAAAAAGCTGGTTTCCTAATCTTCCTTGTAAATCTATATTTATCATTTTTTACTCCTTTAAGTTGTTCTTTTTTGTAATATAAATATCTTTTTTAATATAATATTTTTTATAATTTCTCTATCTTCTTTATTTAAAAATAAAAATATATTTAATACAAAGCCTAAAATTCCTGCTACTGTTCCACTTATTATTAAGTTAAACCAACTATTAACTGGCATTATTATTTTTATTACATAAAAAAGAATTGAAAGAATAATTACTGATATTACTGATTTTATTATGTCAGGGAAAAAGGTATACCATTTTAAATTTAATAGTTTTGCTCCATAAGGTGCTGCAAATATAGTTGCCCTTATTATATTTAATATTGTACTTACTCCTGCTACTGCATATATTCCTAAGTTTGTAGTTTTTAATAAAATTAAAACTATAATTGTATTTAAAATTCCTTGAATAAGAACTGATATAGCATTTTCTTTTACCTTATTTAAAGCAGTAAATAAATAATAAATTGCCATAATACTACATTCCACTACAGAGCATATTATTGTTATTATTGAAAGAATTTGAAGAACTTTTCCATCTTCTTTAGGCATCCATAAAGAATAAAATTCTTCTCCATAAATAATTAATAATCCTATTGGAATATTAACAACTATCCCCATTATCTTAGTTGATTGTTTTAGATTTTTTAAAATTTCTTCTTTATTTCCCTTTGCATATGCAATAGTTAAAGCAGGTGAAAAAACTGATGCAAGCATTCCATTTATATTTCCTATTAAAGTAGGAACTGTTTTAGCTATAGATAATGTTCCCATAGGTATTGGTCCTATAAATAAATTAGTTATTAATAAATCTAATCCTGCACTTAAAAGTTGTCCTAACCTTGTTATTGTATTCCATATTCCTGACTTTACTATTTCTAAAATAGCAGTTAAATTAAAGTTATTTTTTTTAACCCTTATATTAGGAATAAGTTTTTTAGTATAATGTATATTCCATATAAGAACATAAAGACTACATAAGCAAGCTGTAAAACCTATATACCAAGTTTTTGCACTTAAAAAAGTATACATAAAAACAAGGGCTATTCCTTTTAAAAAATTAGATTGAATATTTCTAATAGAAGATAAATCCAATCTATTTTTTGCAAAGGTTGCTATTCCATAGGTTCCACCTATAATATTTAATGCAAAATTTAAAAATATAAATATCCATAGAACTTGTACATCTTTTAAAAGATATGGTGAGATATTTATTAATTTATCTAAGTTTATAACAATAAATACTGCTAAAGTTGATGTTATTATTGCTAAAAATATATTTGCTATAACAACAGATGTAAAATACTTATTAGCTTCCTCTTCATAATTTTTATGAAGTTTTATTGTTATAAAGGTTCCTGCCATTGAATTTAAGGCTACTGATACTAAGTTTGCATAGCTTACAAAATTATTTGCTAAATTTACAAAGCCATAGGCTTCAGCCCCTACATTTTCAACAACATAGGGAGTTAAAAAAAAGCTTATGCAAGAACTTACAAGAAAGCCTAAAATTTGTGCAGTCATATTTATTGCTAACTGTTTATTTTTTCCCATACTATTTTCTCCACTAAACCTTTTATTTCTTTTTCTCTTACTTTGATACTACTAAATATAGTTTAGGAATAAACCTATATATAATATATTTAATTTTTTTAATAACACTCATATTAATGTTTTCTAACACTTTTATATATTCTTTAGAATATTTCTTTAACAATTGTTTTTCTATCTTTTTAGAATCCTTACCTAAAACTTGACATTCCTTATATAAAAATAATGCTGTATCAATATAATCATTTAAAGAATTGTAAGCATACTGAATTTCATTTTTTTCTAAAAAAAATATATAAGAATCATATATTACATCAAGAACATCTAATCTTTTTATTGAAAATGTACTTCGCATTATGCTATTTGGATTATTGTAATAAAAATATAACCTTAAATCTGTAATAGCTATTTTATTAGAATAATATAAAATTTTATTTATTACAGCTACATCTTCATGTAGCTTACCCTTAGGGTATCTTATATGTTTAAATATTTCTTTTTTATATAATTTATTCCAAGCAACACAATATATACTTTCTTTTTTTTCTAATATTCCTCTACTATATTTAATACACTCATTACCCTGTTCTAAATTAAAATTAAAGTCCTCATCTTTACTTGTTTCAAAGGCACCACACATGGAAATATCACTATTATATTTTATGCATAATCCATATAATACTTTTATAAAATCCTTATGCACATAATCATCACTATCTATAAAGCTTAAATACTCTCCCTTTGCTATTTCTATTCCTGCATTTCTTGCATCAGATAGTCCTCCATTTTCTTTATGAATAACTTTTATCCTTTCATCTTTTTTCTTCCACATATCACATATTTGTTCACATTTATCAGTTGAACCATCATTAACTAAAATTATTTCTAAATTAGTATAAGATTGATTTATAATACTTTTTATACATCTATCTAAATATTTTTCAACATTATATATAGGCACAATTACACTTATAAGATTATCCATAACTTTTCACCTTTTCATTTTCTAAATTTTTTCCTTCAATTATTTCATATAGTTTTTTAAGCTCTAAAGTATTAGATTCTTCATTTTCTTTTTTTAGATTATCTATTAATTTTTTTCTTAGGTTTTTATCTTCTATTAAAAGTTTAATTCCACATTTAAGTTCATTATTATCTTTACATAAAATACCTGTTTTTTTATCTATTATCTGTTCACGAAATTCTGGTATATCTGTAGCTACTATTGGTTTTTTTAAGGCTTTTGCTTCTGCAACTGTAATGCCATAACCTTCAAAACGAGAAGGTTGTACATATATATCACATAGGTTTATATATTTATATGGATTTGTTTTTGCTCCTAATAAAATAAAGTTTTCTTCTAAGTTATTAGTTTTTATTAAGTTTTCTAGCTTTTCTTTATCCTTTCCTTTTCCTACTACATACCACCTAACTTTATATCCTTCATCAATTAAAGCTTTGCAAACAAAAATTCCATTATCTATTCCCTTTTGATTAACTAATCTTCCTACTGTTACTATTTTTATAGTTTCCTCATTCTCTTCTTTTAGCCTTACCTTTTCTTTTGCCTTCTCTTCAATTAAATTTACTAAAATCATATTTTTTATAACTAAAAACTTTTCTTTATACTCTTTAAATATATTTTCTAATACTTCTTTACAATGATTAGAAACTGTAACTATATTGTTAAATTCTTTAAAGTATTTTTTATCCATTTTATAATTATAAGGATACTTACTATAATCTATATGAACAAAACCTATTCTTCTTTTTGCCTTTACCTTATCTACATTAAAATAAATAGTCTTTTTCTCTAAAAAAGATATTGCTACATCATATTCTTTCTCTAAAGGTTTAAATAAATTTTTTAAAAAATTCCATCCTATATATTCTTTATTTTTTATATGTTCTTTTTTAATTTTATAAATTCCACTATTAATTAAATATAAAGAAGAGTAAACTGTAGCTTTTATATTATGCTTTTTAAAAAAATTTAAAGGAGAAGCTTTTTTGTTTTCTTCAAATAAAGAAAAATCCTCTGATACTTTAAGAAGATTAACTTCCTTTGGAAGCATATTCATAAATTCTCCAGTATGTCTAAATAAAAATAAATCCACTTCATATTTTGAATAATCTAAAAGATTTAAAATAGCAAGAAGGCTCTTTTCAGCTCCACCAATTCCAAGGCCCTCTTCTATAAATAAAATTTTCTTTTTCATTTTTTCTCCTTATAAATTAAGAATGTACTAATCTTTTTATTTTATATTTATTTACTTTTAATGAAATATTTTGAAGTAAAGCTATAAAAAAATTTGTTAAATTTATAAAAAAATAATTTTTTGTATTTACTATTGTGCAAAGTATATCCTTCTTTTTTCCATAACCTTTTTCTTTTAAAACCTTTATTACCTTTTCATCTTTTAAAAGATTATTTATATACTCTCTTTTTTTCTCTTTATTAAAATTCCAATTATTTAAATAGTTAAGCCTTATACACACTAAAATATCTGTTACAAGAATTTTATTAAGATATTTTTCTGTTTTTTTATCATAAACATTCCATCTTTTCAAAGTTTCTGTAATTATACTATCTATTTCTTTTCTTATTTCTATCATATTAGAAGGAAACTTTGATATATAAGCATTACCCTCTGGCGTTTGATAGTTATATAATTTATCTTTTATAATTTTTATCCTTTCTACACACTCATAATATTGAAGATTAAATATAATATCTTGGCAGCGTTTATAATCTTTAAACCTTACTTTATTTTCTATTACTATACTTCTTTTATAAAGCTTTCCCCAGGGGGCTTGATTTAGGCATTTTTCATGAAGTTCTATATAAGATTTTCTAACCTGTTCTTTAGTTTTTATAACCTTGTCCATAGCATTATTTTCTTTACATACTACTACTTTATCATTATAGTATTTAAAATTATTATATCCACTTATAACTAAATCATAGTCTTCCTTTAATACTTCTTTAATAAAGATTTCTACTGTATTTTCACAAAAAAAATCATCAGAATCGCAAAACATTAAATACTTTCCTGTGGCTTTTTCTATTCCATAATTTCTTGCCCTTCCTGAGCCTTTATTATTTTGCCTTAAAACAATTATATTTTTATATTTTTTCTTATATTCTAAAGAAATATCATAGCTTTTATCTATAGAGCCATCATCTATTAAAATAATCTCTAAATCTTTATAAGTTTGATTTATTATACTTTCTATACATCTTTTTAAATATTTTTCACAATTATATACTGGAACTATAATGCTTACTTTCACTTATTTCTTCTCCTTTATATACTTTCAATTAAATCTATCCATTTTTTCATAATATTTTTTAAGTTAAATTTTTCTGTATCTTCTAAAGCATTATTTGAAAAGTTTTCTCTTAAATTTTTATTTTCAATTAAATTATTTATTTTTTCTGCCATATCTTCTATATGAAAAGCCTTTATAATGTAGCCATTTTTATTATTTAATATACATTCATTAGGTCCTGTTTTTATATCAAAACTTATTATTGGAAGTTTAAAAGGTTTAGTTTCAAGAAGAGTCATTGGAAGACCTTCATATCTTGAAGTTAATACAAATATTGAAGAGGTTTTGTAGTAAGCTTCTACATTAGAAACATTACCTTTTAATATAACTTTTTCTTCAAGGCCTAAACTTTTAATTTTATTTTCAATATTTTGTCTTTCTTCTCCTTCCCCTAATATAATCCACTTCCAATCTTTATATTTTTTTAAAACTATATTTGCTACATCTAGTAAAATATCAAAACCTTTTTGATAAGTTAGTCTTCCTACACTTAAAATTATTTTAGAATTTAAATCATAATTATAATTTTTATCTAAATTCATTATAGGGTTATGAATAAATTCTATAGGACATTTTATTTTTATATTTTTTTCATAATATCCTTTATCTTCATTAGTTAAAGTTACAATTCCATTTGCAAATCTTCCTGCTAGCTTTCTTGTATATTTTCTATATTTAACATTAGGATGTTGATAGTAGTTAAAGTGTTCCCAAGATATAACTTTAACTCCTGTAAATAATTTAACTACTAATGAATACATATCTAGTATTCCATCAATATCTATTAAAATATCTATATTTTCATTTTTCACTATACTTTCAAGTTTACAGCAAATTCCTAATATATGAGTTATTCCTCTAACTTTTCTTTTATAAATTTTATATCTTTTTATTGAATTATCTATATTAAAAAAAGGTTTTTCTTCCTTTTCTACTAAACTTACAAATGATATTTTATAGTTTTTATTTTTATTTAATTCATTTGCTATAATACTAGCAACTCTTTCTGTTCCTCCACTGTTTGTTATATCTCCTGAAAAAAAACAAATATTTTTCATAGCTCCTCCTTTATATAACAAAGCTTGCCAATTTCCATAGTTTATAGTTTTTTTCTTTAAATGCTTTTTCTATATCTCTAAAAATAATAGATTTGTTTTTGCTATCTTTAATTCCTATATCTTGCATTAAATAACAGGCTAATATAAAAGTATTTTTTATAGTTTCTTCATCTAAAAAATGAATTCTTCTATATAATAAGTTGCTTAATTGAAATATTGTCATATCATATATACTATCATCTATCTTTAATCCAATATTTTTGCTTAAATCAATCATTTCTTCAATTATCCAATAGGTATCTAATACTTTTTTAGATTTTTTTGAAGTAAAGGTAATTCCTTTTTCATTTATTCTATATCCATATACATAATCTGAAATAGCTACATATTTATTACTAAGTCTTGCTAATAAATAATTAACTATTGTATCTTCATACCAAAAGTCTAAAGGAAATCTAACCTTTTCAAAAAGCTTGGCATTATATACTTTACCCCATGGAAAACCTGGAACTGAAATTTCTTTATTTTTTTCTGTAGGAGTTATATTTGTATAAAATTTATTTCCATTTTTATTAAAGGTATAATAAGAACCTTGTACTATATCTGCTTTTTTCTCCTTTGCTGTTTTTATTAATTTTTCTATGGAATTTTCACATAATAAATCATCAGAGTCTAAAAACATAATATATTTTCCTAAAGACTCATCTATTCCTCTATTTCTTGCTCCTGAAAAGCCTTTATTTTCTTGATTTATTATTTTTAAATGTTTATTTTCTTTAAATAAATTTATCTTTTCTAAAGTGTCATCTTTTGAGCCATCATTTATTACAATAAGCTCATAATTATAGCTTGTCTTTTGCATTAGTACAGAGGATATACATTCTTTTATATAATCTGAGGAATTGTATGCTGGTACTATTATTGAAAGGTCTATGTTTTCATCTATAATTCTTTTATTATAGGAATACTTTTTCATAGGCTTTTTAGAAACTTTATTTACCTTTTCAAAGGCTTCTTCTCTATTTATATTTAAATTTTCCTTTAAAAATAATCTAACTATATAGTAGTATATTAATAAAATCTTATAGAAAATAAATGTTAATATATTAGCTACTACTTTATTTTTTGTTATTCTATAAAAGGTATTAAAGATTCTTCCTTCCATTTTTTCCTCCTAAATTTATAGTTTTCTTTATCTAATACAATTAAATGAAGTATTGGAAAGGTTGCCGCTTCATGTCTTACAAAGGAACCAAAGTCTGGTTCAAAGGTAAAAGATACAAGAAGATAGGCTATAAAACTACTTAAAGCAAGTACTACAATTTCATTTGTATTTTTATTTAAATTTCCCATAGTTTTTACTAAGTAATATAAAATAAATCCTTGATAAACTACAAAAGGCATATAAAATGGTCCATTTAAAAGAAGTTCTATAGGAAACATCATCCTTATTGCATTTATAATATAATTAACCATATATAATGAAAGACTTCCTCTATCATCAATCCAATTATTTATAGCAGATACTGCACCTTCATTTGGTACATTATATCTTACATTTATAAGCCTTTCATAATCTTCATAGGATATAAATTGTGATGTATAAATAAGGGCATACATTGAAACAAAAATTATAATAAATATAATTAATATTGTTTTTTTATTCATATTTTTAACTTTAAATTGAACTGTTTTTATAAGAATATAAAGTATAATAAATAATATGCCCATAAGAATGTAATAACTTCTAAAAAAACTACTTTCCCAAAAGAAAATATAAAAACATAATAAAACCTTTAAAATTTTAGGAAGTTTTTTATTTATTATTACTAAATACATTAAAAAGAAAATTCCATATTGTATAACATCTTTAGAAATATTAAAAATATATATATTTAATAAACCTACACTAGAAAAAACAAAAAATAATTGTAAATTATCTAAACTTTCTATTCTAATTATCATAAAAAACATTATAAATATAAAAATAAAAGCTAAAGTATATGCCCAGTCCTGAAGGCTTGTATATCCTAAAATATTAATTTTTTTAAAAAGTTCTGAAACAATTTCATAAGCATCTCCCCAAGCTTCCATAGTATTACTTCCAGTTGACATTGAAAGCATTCTTGAACTATCATAAAAATATTTGCTAGGCAAAACATTAAACTGAAATATTTTGCAAAATATAGTTAATGGAATAAGCATAACTAAGGCTAACATTTTATTAGAAGGCTTTAAACTTTCCATAAAACTCACTCCTTGTATTTTATCTACTAAAAAATAACTTTATAAAGAATGTATGTAGAAGTTTTCTAGCCATAAGGCATTTTCTTTTATATCATATTTTGCTTCTTTTATTTTTTCATAGGTATTTTCTTTTTCATATCTAGTTTTTAGTATTTTTTCTGCCCATTTTTTAGCTGAAACATTTAAAGAGATTCTTTCTACATTTCCTGTTATATCACATTCTTTTGTTACTTTATCTGAAATTATACACTTTAAGCCAGCAGCTTGGGCTTCTATCATTGTTACTGGAAGTCCTTCAAAAAGAGATGGAAGTAAAAATATATTAAAAGCTTGCATTAACCTGTTTACATCCTCTCTTACTCCTAAAAACTTTACTGAATTTTCAAGTCCTAAAAGTAAAACCTTTTTTTCTATTTCCTTTTTAAGCTCTCCATCTCCTATAAGAAGTAAAACTGCACTTTTATCTTTTTTATAAACTTCATTAAATATATCTATTAAAAAGTTATGATTTTTTTGAAGAAAAAATCTTCCCACATGTCCTATTACAAATTTTCCTTCAAGATTAAATTCTTTTCTAACTTCTTCCTCAATTTTAGGGTTATATTTATAGGCTTTAGCATCTATTGCATTATTTTGAATTATAAAATCCTTTCTATATCTTTTTCCATAAAGCCAATCTCCTGCATCTTGTCCACAAGCAAACATATGAGTAACTTCTGATTTTAACCTTGCTCTAAAATAATATCTTACTATTGTTTTTATATCAAAACCCTTAGGTGCATTATGGGCATGGCTAATTCTTACTGGAATATTTAATTTTTTAGCTTCCTTTAATGGGAAATAACTTCTTTCTTCTAAATTTGAATGAATTATTTTATACTCTGGATGGCTTTTTAAAAATTCTCTTATTTCCTTTTTATATCTTCTAAAGTTTTTAGGATACATTGAACACATTCTAAAAACCTTTCCTCCAAGGCTTTTAATTTCATCTTCATAAGCTCCTTTATATTGTCTATTTACCATAAAGTCCATTTGTATTTTACTTCTATCTATATTTCTTAGATAATTCATAATCATACTTTCGGCTCCACCTCTATCCATTACTGTATCTAAAACTAAAACTTTTATGGGGTAATTCATATTCTCTCCTCCTTCACTAAATTTCTCTCAGGTTTTACTATAAAATTACTTGGTATATCCTTATCTATAATACTTCCAGCACCTATAATAACATTGTCTCCAATATTTACTCCTTTAAGTATTGTTACATTACTTCCTATCCAACAATCACTTCCTATTTTTATAGGGCCTTTAGAATATCCTTGTTTCATTATTTTTTCTGTTTTTTTAGAAAACTTATGATTATGGTCATATACCCTTACATTTTCCCCAAATATACAATCATCTCCAATTTCTATGCTACAAAGAGAATTTATAGAACAAAAATTATTAAAATAAACATTTTCTCCTATTTTTATAATTCCATCTTCCTCTATAGCAATAGAAAAACCCTTTCTAAAGGTACTACCCTTTCCAAAGGTAATATGTTTTCCAAATATAATTTTAAAAAATGTTTTCTTTATTATTGCTTTTAAATGATAAATAATCTTTAAAAATATCACCTTAGTATCTCCTTTTACTTTTATTTTTTAAGTTTTACTAAAGGCTTGTCTTTCTATTACCTTTCCTATAAGTTTATAAAGAGACATATACTTTTGAGAAACAGCAGTAAAGCTATATTTAAGATGTATATCTCTATAAGCATTTTCTTTAAGCCTTTTTATATCTACTTTTCCATCTATAATTTCATAAATAGTTTTATAATAATCCTCTAAACTATTGCATATAAAGCCATTTTCTTTATTTATTACATCCTTGTTTCCTATACAATTACTTACTATACATATCTTTTTATAAAGCATAGCCTCAAGAAGAGCTATAGGAAGTCCCTCCCATAATGAAGTTAAAATAAAAATGTCATTTTCATTCATTACTTTTAGAGCTTGTCTTTTTTCAAGCCATCCTGTAATTTTTATATTAGGTGAAGTAAGGCTTGATTTTAATTCACCTTCTCCAATCCAAGTAAATTGTAATTTAGGAAACCTTTTTGCAATTTCATTAAAACTTTCAGGATTTTTTTGAAGGCTTATTCTTCCTAATGTACATATTTTTAAATTTCTTAAGTCTATATCTTTTTCTTTAAGTATTGGAAGGTTCTTTGTGTTTATTCCATTGCTTATAAGAAAAGATTTTTTAGAAAGTTTTAATGCCTCCTTATATTCTCCTTTAGAACAAGCAACTATATAGCCACATTTTTTACTTGATAGCCATTCAATAGACTTATACATAATTTTTTGTATATTTTTTGCATCTTCCATTAAAAAGGAATATCCATGAGGATTATAAAAAACCTCCCTTTCTCTATCATTGCAACATAATCTTCCTAAAAAACCTGCCTTTGAAGAATGTAAATGCACTATATCTGGATTTTCTTCTTTTATAATTTCTCTTATTTCAAAATAAAGTTTAAAATCCTTAAGACTAATACTTCTTCCACCATTTTTTAGCTCAATTATTTTTATACTTTTGTGTAAGTAAGTTTTGTAATCTTTTGGTGTTTCAGGTCTTATAGCACATACTAAAATCACATCATACTCTTCTACTATTGAATTTAATAAATCAACCATAAAAGTAAAAACCCCTCCGCCAAAGGCTTCAACTATATGCATTACCTTCTTCATAAAGCTATCCTCCTTGTATTTTTTTATATATTTTATATTTTTTTACAGATAAATATTAAAAAAATATTTTTAATACTTACTATTAAAAACCTTGTATATTTATTATATATCTTATACCATATTTTTACAATATTATTTTTGAACTTATTATTATCTTATATAAATAAAAAAATACCTTTAAAGTAGATTTTCTACTTTAAAGGTATCATATTAATTTAGTTATTTAATAGTATAGCTTAAAGATTTTCTTGTTACTTGTCCATTACTATCTTTTACATCTACATATAATGTCTTAT
>ERZ827126.1162-NODE-1162-length-26725-cov-4.680015_pt1 | contig 26725 bp, 22 predicted proteins | sample MGYA00519780_ERZ827126 | MGnify/ENA primary metagenome ERZ827126 (study PRJEB31778, sample SAMEA3449262) | human gut metagenome | biome: human gut; feature: human-associated habitat; material: faeces | place: United Kingdom | collected 2010/2012 ...
TGCTCAAACCCACGGGCGGCGGCAAGCTCTCGAAACGCGACGGCGACAAGATGGGCTTCCCCGTATTCCCGCTCTTCTGGACATCCCCCGCGACGGGCGAGACCGCCCGCGGCTACCGCGAGGACGGCTACTTCCCCGAAGCGTTCATCAACATGCTGGCGCTGCTGGGCTGGAACCCCGGCACGGAACAGGAGCTGTTCTCGATGCAGGAGCTGATCGACAACTTCTCGCTGGAGCGCGTCTCGAAATCGGGCGCCCGGTTCCAGCCCGACAAGGCCAAGTGGTTCAACGCCCAATACATGCACCGCAAGACGGACGCCGAACTGGCGGCCATCTGCCAGCCGATCCTGCGCGAGCACGGCATCGAAGTCCCGGACGAAGCGGCGGGCCATGCCGCAGGCATCATGAAGGAGCGCGCGCAGCTCATCACCGACCTGTGGGACCTCATCTCCTACTTTTTCGTGGCTCCCGCCGAGTACGAGGAGAAGCAGGCGCGCAAATACTGGAAGGGACAGAACCCGGCGATCCTCGCCGAACTGCGCGGCGTGCTGGCGGGCATCGACGACTTCTCGAAGGAGAACACCGAGCGGATCGTCCACGGCTGGATCGACGAGAAGGGATACGGCATGGGGCAGGTGATGAACACGCTGCGGCTGGCGCTCGTCGGCGCCGGCAAAGGCCCCGGCATGTACGACGTCACGGAATTCATCGGCCGGGAGGAGTGCCTGCGCCGCATCGACCGCCTGCTGAAAAACCTCAAACCCGCCGAATGACCATGGTACGGATCGAACAACACGTATGGGGCATGACTCCCGAGGGCGAAGCGATCATCCTCTACACGCTCCGCAACGACCGCGGCGCCGAAGTGCGCCTGTCGAACTACGGCGCGGCGATCGTAGCCGCCGTCATGCCCGACCGCGAAGGCCGCATGGCCGACGTGGTGCTGGGCTACAAACACCCCGAAGGATACTTCCACGACGGCGCGGCCGCCGGCAAGAGCGTGGGCCGCTGCGCCAACCGCATCGCCTTCGGGCGGATGACGGTCGAGGGCGAGGAGTATGCGCTGGAGGTGAACAACGGACAGAACCACCTGCACGGCGGCACGAACAACTTCGCCAACCGCGTCTGGGAGAGCCGCGTGGAGACCAACCGCGTGGTCATGTCGCTCCTCTCCGAGGACGGCGACCAGGGGTATCCGGGCGAGCTGTGCGTCGAGGCCGTTTTCGATTTCGACGACGACTGCTCGCTGGAGATCACCTACCGGGCCCGGACCGACCGGACGACGGTCGTGAATCTCACGAACCACGTCTATTTCAACCTCGCGGGCGACGGCTCGGGATCGGTGCTCGACCACGAACTGCGGCTCAACGCCTCGCAGGCGCTCGAAATGAACGAACGGCAGATTCCGACGGGCCGGCTGCTCGACGTGGCCGGCACGCCGCAGGACTTCCGCGACTACCGGCCGTTCCGGCCCGGCATAGACGCGGAGTTCAACCACATCCGCGACTTCAAGGGATACGACCACCCGTTCGTGATCGACGGCTGGAGGCCCAATATCCTGGGCGAGGTGGGCTGCCTGCGCGACCCGCGGTCGGGCCGCTGCGTCGAGGTGCTCTCCTCGCAGCCCAGCGTGATGATCTACACGGGCAACTGGCTCGCGGGCGGCTGCCCCGAGACCAAGACCGGCGGCCGCTATGCGGACTACGACGGCGTAGCCGTCGAGTGCCAGAACTATCCCGACGCGGTGAACCATCCCGAATTCCCCTCGCCGCTGCTCCGGCCCGGCGAAACCTACTGCCAGAAGATCGTCTTCCGGTTCGGGAACTGCTGATTCACGGAAGCACGATATGTTCCGCCCCTGCCGCAATTTTTTGCAGGGGCGGAATCGTTATCGGTCCCCTTGCCGAAAGGAATCGGACTGTCATCTGTAAAGCGCTTCCGGCAAATCAAGTCTGCAACATCGGATTTCCCCGTCCTCGGAAAAAAGGCCAATGATATAACGATCGTCGGAACTGACACAAAGATTCAAAAGCGGAATATCGGCCAGCAGATCGCACCGATGAACTCCATTCCAGTCATAAACCCGGATCAACCGGGTCTCCCGGGCCCGGCGGTCTGGATCCACCGTTCCCATATCCAGTTTCCGTCCGGAGTACAGCGCATAAATACGACGATCCGATGAAGCGGCATCTGCATAGTGAATCGCCGGATCCCGGAAACGCACACCCGCCGCAACATGCGGCTGCGGTTCGTAAACGGGTAACTCCTTGCGAATCGAAGCGATACGGACCGGACACCTATTCGCCCCAATTCCGTATATATCAAAGACATTACCCATACTCGAAAAAAAAGCGAACCTGGAACAGGTACGGTTCGCAAGCAATTTTCCCTGATAGGCCATCACTTTATCCCGGAACGCATCCGACATGCCGTCATCGGGGAATTTTCCGAAACGACCAACGGCCTGTCCGAGCGTATCGAAAAGAGAAAACATGTGATTGTCGGTCGCCGCATAATCGCCGTACGACACGAAGAAATCACCCGCCCTCACGGCATCAAACAAAGCCGTTCCGAATGTTACGGTATCCAACGGGACCATTTCACGCGAAAAGGAGACGACGCTTCTACCGACAGAAGAGACGGCTTGAAAATCACCGGTCACAGGATTCACTCCGACCACACGCAAATCAAGGTATTCACCCGGTCCCCGCCCCCTGCGAATCCGATTTTTCAAAACGCCTTTACGACAATCGAACCGAACGACGACATTTTCACCCTGTCCTTCCGATTTGACGAGACAACTGTCAGCCTCGTCGAAGAAAAAAGGTCCGTAAAAATCAAAGATATCGTTCAACCCCTCCATTTTCCGGGCGGAAATCTCATAGACAACTGCATCCGAAGCCTCCCGACCGCAGGAACAACATCCAATCAGCAACGCGAAAAATACCGATAATCTGCTCATAAATCATAAAAAATCTCCGAAAACATTCCGGAGATTATAGTATTAATACAAATAGCCCTTAACCTCCGTATATCCCAAATCATCGTCCAATATATAACATATATGAGACGGATAATAAACGCAAGGCCGCTGTATGATAACCTCGTCGCTTGTTAGAGCTTCAATATTCGCATCGAATAAATCCGGTACGTTTTTCTCGTTCTCATATACCGTAATAACAACTGAAGCCATGGCAACAATCAATGCCACACCTCCTAAAAATAAATTTTTTCTCATAACCGTTCGATTTAAAAACAAATTAAACAAAAATTCTTAATTTTACCAACATTTCAAATATAACCAATAAAAAGTAACAGTACAAACAAAATCGCAATAAAATATAATAAATTAAAGTTTTTTTATGCAATAATCAGATCATCTTTTTAAACACTTAAATAAAAGACAAAAATTCATTTTTTTCACGTTTTTTTCATACCTTTGCCGCCGATATTTCGAAGGGGTGCCTTACTTTCAGGCTGAGATTATACCCATTGTACCGGATACGGGTAATGCCGAGACCGGGAGACGCATAATCGACACAACATACCCCTTTTCAGTGTATTAACTTAAAAAGTTTGACGATGAAAAGGATTATTCTTCCGATGCTCGCGGCCGCCGCGCTCTGCCCGGCCGCGCAACTCCGGGCCGCGGAAACGGCCGGCGGACGCACGGCGCATGCCGCAACCGCCGCCGCGGAGAGACCGGACGACGACTCGCTGCGGATCTACCGGATGCAGGAGATCGAGGTGACGGCCACGCGCGCCACCGAGAAAACCCCCGTGGCCTTCTCGAACCTCTCGCACGACGAAATCGCCCGTAACAGCTACGGATTCGACATTCCGTCGCTGCTGGCGCTCACACCCTCGATGATCGCCACGAACGAGACGGGCATCGGGATCGGAGGCACTTCGATCCGCCTCCGCGGCACGGACGCCACGCGCCTGAACGTCACGGTGAACGGCGTTTCGATGAACAACCCCGACTCGCATTCGGTCTATTGGTACGACACGCCCGACCTGATCTCCTCGGTGGGAAGCGTCCAGGTGCAGCGCGGCGCGGGCATCTCGACCAACGGCACGGGCGCCTTCGGCGGTGCGGTGAACATGACCACGGCGCCCATCGGGACCAACTTCAGCGGCGAAGCCTCGCTCTCCTACGGTTCGTACAACACCAACAAGCAGGCCGTGCGCATCTCCTCGGGACTGCTGGGCGATCATTGGGTGGTGGACGCCCGCCTGACGCACATCGGATCGGACGGCTACATCGACCGCGGCGCGACGGACCTCAAGTCCTATATGTTCCAGACCGGATACTACAACGGACGGACGATCGTCAAACTGCTCTCGTTCGGCGGCAAGGCCAAAACCTACCTCACCTACAACGGCGTGACGAAAGACGAAATGAAATACAACGGCCGCCGTTACAACTCGAGCGGCATGTACCGCACCGAGGACGGACGCTACCACACGATCTACAACAGCAACGACGGATACCCCGAATGGCAGAAGGTCGATTACTACGACGACGAGACGGACAACTACCTGCAAATCAACAACCAGATCGTCGTGAGCCACCGGTTCAACGACCGCTGGGCGCTCAACGCCACGGGATTCTACACCTACGGCTACGGCTTCTACAAACAGTACAAGGACGACGCCGACCTCTGCGAATACCTCAACCTTCCCGCCGGGCTGACGGCCGACGTCAGCGCCGACCTGATCCGCGAGAAGATCATGCGCAACCACCTCGGAGGCGTGAACGCCGCGGCCAGCTACACAACGCGGAAGCTCGACCTCGCCTTCGGCGGTTCGTGGAGCTACTACACCTGCCCCCATTGGGGTACGCTGGACTGGGTGAGCGGCATGGAGAAGGAGCAGATCGGAGGCCGCTGGTACGACAACGACGTGAGGAAGCAGGATGCCAACCTTTTCGCCCGGGCGTCGTGGCTGGCGGCCGAGGGGCTGCGGCTCTTCGCCGACCTGCAATACCGCTACGTCAGCTACGAGGCGTGGGGCGTGAACGACAACTACATCTCCGCGGAGGACGGCATGCAGCCCATCGACGTGGACAAGCAGTACCACTTCTTCAATCCCCGTGCGGGCCTGAGCTACACGCTCGCCGACCGCAACGAGTTCTACTTCTCGTTCGCCGTGGCGCAGAAGGAGCCCACGCGCAGCGACTTCACGGACCGCCACATGTTCGCCGAGGACGACAGCTACCCCTCTTCCGAGAAACTCTGCGACTACGAGCTGGGCTACACCTACACGGCTCCGCGGCTCCGGCTGGGCGTGAACCTCTACTACATGAAATACAAGGACCAGCTCGTACCGACGGGCATGGTGAACGACGGCTACGACGCCCTGAACGTCAATGTGCCCGACAGCTACCGCCGCGGCGTGGAGCTGACGGCCTCGTGGCGGACGACCCGCTGGTTCACGCTGGGCGCGAACGCCACCTTCTCGCAGAACCGCATCGAGAACTACATCGACGCCCTGTCGGGAAGCCCCACCTACGGCGAGAATCTGGGCGACAGGACCATCGCCTACTCGCCCTCGGCCATGGGGGCGCTCTTCCTCGATTTCCACCACAAGGGTTTCCAGGCCCTTTTCCACACGCAATGCGTCGGCAAACAATACTTCACCAACAACGAGGTCGAGGCCCTCTCGCTCGACGCCTACTGCGTGACGAACCTCAACCTGAACTACACGTTCCGCACGCGCGCGGCGCGCAGCGTCTCGCTGGGCCTCCAGATCAACAACCTCTTCAATTCGGAATACGAAAGCAACGGATACGGATACTCCTCGATCTGGGAAGGACAGCGGACGGACATGGCCTTCTATTTCCCGCAGGCTCCGCTCAACGTGCTGGGTAACGTGACCGTACGCTTCTGACCGCTCACAGCGGCCCCGGGCCGCACAAGACACGAAAACGATGGACTGGAAACTCGCCCTGCAACTCACGGGGGTCGCGCTCGGCCTCCTCTACCTCTGGCTCGAATACCGCGCCGACATCCGGCTGTGGATCGTGGGTCTCGTCATGCCCGTCGTGCACGGAGCGCTCTACTACAAGGCGGGGCTTTACGCCGACTGCTCGATGCAGGTCTATTACGTGCTCGCAGGACTCTACGGATGGATCGTATGGCACAACGCCCGGCAGCGGAACGCGCAGGCCGCCGGCATGCCGGAGAAGGCCGCGGCGATCGGCCACACGCCGCTGCGGAAGATTCCGGCGCTCGCCGGGGTGTTCCTCGCCGCGCACGGGGCGCTCTACCTGCTGCTCGCGCGCTTCACGGACAGCACCGTGCCCTTCTGGGACAGCCTCACCACGGCGCTCTCGATCGTGGCGATGTGGATGCTCTCGCGCAAATACGTCGAGCAGTGGCTCGTGTGGCTGGCCGCGGACCTGGTGACCGTCGGACTGTACCTCTACAAGGAGATTCCGTGGACGGCGGCCCTGTACGCCCTCTATTCGGCCCTGGCCGTGGCGGGCTACCTCCGCTGGCGGCGGCAGGCGGCCGGGACGCGGCCGTAACACGACGGGAATGCGGCCGACACGACCGATGCGGCCAGCGGTGCGCCCGGAATGAGGCCGCAGCGGCCGCCTCCGAAACGGTGCGAAACGAAAAATGCGGTCGCAATGCGAAACAGGCGATGCCGACAGCCGGCATCGCTTGTTTCATCTGCGGACTTTTCGTACTTTTGATTCCAAATCACGACCCGAATGAAAAAACGCCTGCTTTCTTTCCTCCTGCTCGCCGCCTGCCTGTCGCCGGCCGCAGCGCAACCCCCGTTCGAAAAGACCGTAGAGCCGCTTCCCGGCGAGCGGTGGTGGGGCGGCTTCGTCGCCCTGGGAAACCGGATGCCCTATCCGGCGGAGCTCGCCGAACAGGATCTCGCGCGAATCAACTACAACAATCAGTCCGTGCCGCTGCTGCTCTCGTCCGAAGGCCGCTACGTCTGGTCCGAACACCCCTTCCGGTTCCGGATCGAGCAGGGACGGCTCCACCTCTCCTCCGACCACGAGGCACTCGAGGCCGTGCACGCCGGAGAGAGTCTCCGCGACGCCTATGCGGCCGCCTCGGCGGCCCACTTCCCGCCCTCGGGAACGATTCCCGCCGAGCTGTTCTTCTCCATGCCGCAATACAACACCTGGATCGAGCTCATGTACGACCAGAACCAGCGCGACATCATGCGCTATGCCCGCAAGGCTGTCGAAAACGGCTTCCCGCAGGGAATCTTCATGATCGACGACAACTGGCAGAACGACTACGGGAACTTCGACTTCAAGGCCTCGCGCTTCCCCGATCCGCGGAGCATGATCGACTCGCTGCACGCCATGGGATTCCGCGTGATGCTCTGGATCTCCCCCTACGTCTCGCCCGACTCGCCCGAATTCCGCGAACTGGAGCGGAAGGGTTACCTGCTCAAAACCCGCCGGGGCGACCCGGCGATCGTCCGGTGGTGGAACGGATACAGCGCCTGCTACGACCTGACGAACCCCGAAGCGGTGGCGTACCTGCGCGGGAAACTCGAGGAGAACCGGAGCAAATACGGAACCGACGGTTTCAAGTTCGACGGCGGGGACGTGGCCTACATGCAGGCCGAACCGTATCTCTACCACGACCCCGAAGGCGACCCGAACCGCTACATGCAGCGGTGGGCCGAACTGGGCGGCACGTTCGCCTGCAACGAGCTGCGTGCCTGCTGGAAACTGGGCGGACAGCCCGTCGTGCAGCGTCTGGGCGACAAGGACTACTCGTGGCGGGCCCTGCAACTGCTCATCCCCGACATGACGGCCGCAGGACTGTTGGGACACCCCTACACGTGCCCCGACATGATCGGCGGCGGACAGTTCACCTCGTTTCTCGGGGTCGAACGGTTCGACGAGGAGCTGATCGTCCGCTCGGCACAGGTGCACGCGCTGATGCCGATGATGCAGTTCTCCGTAGCGCCGTGGCGCATCCTCTCGCCCGAGAATGCGGCCGTCTGCGCCCGCTATGCGCAGTTGCACCGCCAATTCGGGCCCTACATCCTCTCGCTGGCGCACCACGCGTCGAAGACGGGCGAGCCGATCGTCCGGGCGATGGAGTACGCCTTCCCGCACGAAGGGTTCCTCGAATGCCGCGACCAGTTCATGCTGGGCGACCGCTACCTCGTGGCCCCGATGGTCACGCCGGGGACGCAGCGCGAAGTGCGGCTGCCGCGGGGCGTCTGGCGCGACGACCGGGGCGAGACATTCCGGGGGCCGAAACGCATCGAGACCGACGTGCCGCTCGACCGCCTACCCTACTACGAACGAATCCGATAAACGACTGCATACATGGACAACAGACACCTCTTCCTGAGCGCCGGCGGCCTGCTGCTGGCAGGCACGGCCCCGGCGGCCCGCCCCGCGAAACCCAACGTCATCGTCATCTACACGGACGACCACGGCACGCTGGACATGGGCTGCTTCGGCGCGGCGGACCTCCGCACACCCCACATGGACTCGCTGGCGGCCAGCGGCGTGCGGTTCACCCAGTTCTACGCCGCACCCGTCAGCTCGGCCTCCCGCGCGAGCCTGCTGACCGGGCAGTTCACCCGACGCGCCGGACTTACGGGCAACGCCGGCTACACGGGGCTGCCGCTCGGCAAGGAGACGCTCGCCGAGCGGATGCGCGACAACGGCTACCGCACGGCCTGCATCGGCAAATGGCATCTGGGGTCATGGAAGGAGTACGCCCCCAACAGCCGGGGATTCGACTATTTCTGGGGCTTCCTGGGAGGCTGCATCGACAGCTACTCGCACTTCTATTACTGGGGCGGTCCGAACCGGCACGACCTCTGGCGCAACGGAGAGGAGATTCACGAAGAAGGGAAGTTCTTCGCCGCCGAGACGCTGCGCGAAGCCGAAGAGTTCATCCTGCGGGACGGAGACGACCGGCCCTTCTTCCTCTACTGGGCCGTCAATATACCCCACTATCCGTTGCAGCCGGCGAAGAAATGGCTGGACCACTACGCCGACCTGCCCGCTCCGCGGCGCATGTACGCGGCCTTCGTCTCCACGTTCGACGACTATCTGGGCCGGCTGCGCGCATTCCTGCGCGAACGGGGGCTGGAAGAGAACACCCTCGTCATCCTCCAGTCGGACAACGGCCACAGCACCGAGGTTCGCACCTTCGGCGGAGGCGGTTACTGCGGCGACTACCGGGGCGGCAAGTTCTCGCTCTTCGAGGGCGGCATCCGCGTGCCGGCCATCGTCTCCTGGCCCGGACATCTGCCGCAAGGCGAGACGCGCGACCAGACGGCCATGAACATCGACTGGTTCCCGACGATTCTGGAGCTGTGCGGGCTGGACGCCTCGGGAATCGACGTGGACGGCCGGAGCCTCGTACCGCTGCTTCGGGACGCCTCGGAAAAGTCTCCGCACGACGTGCTGCACTTCGATTTCGAACGGCAGTGGGCCGTGCGGCAGGGCGACTGGAAACTGCTCTGCAATGCGATCGACGTACGGCCGGACGACCGGAACGAAACGCTCGAAGGGCTGTATCTCACCAACCTCGGAATCGACCCCACGGAGTCGGAGAACCTGCTCGGCGAATACCCCGAAAAGGCGCAGGAGTTGCTGAAGCTCCGCGAAGCCTACGTCGCCTCGCTGGAGGAAAACGACCGGCGATAGCAGACCGTTCCGGCTGAAAAGCATCGCCCCTGCCGCGTTGCGGCAGGGGTGATGACATAAGGAAAAGGACGGAACGGCCTCCCCGCAGGAGCGCCGCCCCGGAATCACTCGACCTCCGTCAGATAGATGTTGCGGAACTCCAGCGGACCGCCCTCGCTTTGCAGGGCGATGTAGCCCCGGGTGTTCACCCCGCTGCACTCGTTCTGCAACACGCCGTTGACATAGACCGTGATGCGGTCGCCCTTGCAGATCACTTCGGCCTCGTTCCATTCGCCGGCGGGTTTCTCCGAAGCGCCGCCCACGCGTTTTTTGACCGGAACGCCGCCCTCCGGCGATTCGACCCCGGCCATCGTGGCGCCGCCCAATCCCAGCAGGTCTCCGGCATTCCCGGACTCCAACTGGCACTCGATCAGCGAAGGCCAAAGTTCGTCGCCCTCCTGGATGCGCTGGAACAGCCCGCTGTTCGAGGGCTTCCCGATCCAGCGCCACTCGGCGTGCAGGCGGTAGTCGCCGTACTGCTCGGCCGTGCGCAGGAACCCGAAAGGCTGTCCCGCCACGCGGATGCAGCCGTCCTGCACGGTGAAGACCTCCGCCGCAGCGGGGCCGCCGGCCGTGACGCAGACCCATCCCGTGAGGTCGCGGCCGTTGAAAAGTTCGGTTTTCGCATCTCCGCCGCAGGACACCGCCCCGACGGCCAACGCCAGCAAAAGGATTTTGCACTTCATACGCATCTGTTATTTTTTGGGTTCGGAAAACAATCGCGGGAATCATTCGGGCAGTCCGAGCTCGCCGATACGGGCGAGAATCTCCTCGCGGCGGGCCCGCGGCGTCACATTCCGCCGCACGACCAGCAGGTAGGAGTTGCGTATCTGCGCGCGGATGAAGGCATCGGGCAGGTCGCCCGTCGTGCGCACGTCGTTCCACAGACGCTTGTTCGTATGCCAAGCGGGCGTCACCTCGTCCGGATAGCGCTCGCGCAGCAGCAGCGCCTCTTCGGGATCGCACTTGAGGGCGATCCGCTCGAATCCGACCATGTCGGCGAAGGCGTACATCCGGCCGCCGACCTTATAGACGAGCGTCGTCTCGTCGAAGGGCGTGCACTCCTCGGTGAAGGGCAGCGAAAGACAGTAGTCGCGAAAAGCCAGAACATCCATAACCGGTCGTGTTGTGCGGTAACAAATATACGCAATATTTTTGGCACACGGATTGCGATCCGGGGAATAATGAACCAACATCAATTCGGAATATGAAAAAGATTCTCCTTTGTGTATCCCTGCTGGCGGTATTCGCCGCAGGTTTCGCCGGCTGCTCGCAGCGCCGGGAATGGAACCGCGAAGAGCGCAAGGCCATGCGCGACGCCCTGCGCAGCTACCGGCAGATGATCTACCTCGACGACCTGACCGATTCGGAGTTCGTCCTCTTCTCGGACGGGGTGGCCGGAGAGCTGGAAAACGCCTATCCGGTGTACACCACCTTCATCCAGATGCCGGGCGTGAACGACACCGTGGACATGTTCGTCGTCACGACGATCGTCGAAGAGCTCGATGCCGACGCGCACAACATGCGCCATATTTTCCCCTACGACTACCTCGTGGGGCAGGGCGTGCTCCCGGCCGGACTGGACCGCAGCCAGCAGAAAGCCTTCTACACCTGCCTGGCAGGCAAGGTGAACGCGACCTACTCCACGATGGAGCAGTTCTTCAACGCCGTGCTGGCCGATACGACCAACCTTTCGCAGCTGCGCCGGCTGGAGGGACAGTGCGCCGACGAGCTGTTCGACTGGACGGTGACGGAGATCGACGTCATCGAAAGCGTCCCGGCCCGATAGCCGCCGGAAGGAATACGGAAAACCGGGGCGTGCCGAACATTCGGCGCGCCCCGGTCGTTCGCGGTCTCTCCCCGCGCATCGTCCCGGAATGCCCGGCCCCTCACCCGGCCTTGCGGGCGGAGTCCTCCGCCGGGACGTGCTGTTCGTAGAACTCCTTCGCCACGACGATCCGGATCGCCTTGTGGAGAATCGAAAATTCGAGCGGCGTATGGCCCAGCGGCTCGCCGTCCACCTCGACGCCCACTTCGGGCGACGACTCGATGCGGATGCGGCTGCCACGCTCCTGCAAGATATGCCGGATGCGGTAGATGCCGCCGTTGAACAGGTAGTGGAACCGGAAAAGCAGATGCCAGAAATGCACGGGGCGGATCAGCGACAGGTCGAGCATCCCGTCGTCGGCCACCGCCTCGGGAAGCTGCTGCAGGCCGCCGCCGTTGAACTTGCAGATGCCGACGGCCGCCGAAAGCAGCAGGTTGTTGTAAACCAGCCGCCCGTCCACCCACACCTTGACGCCCGTGGACTTGTAGCGGAAGAAGTTGCGCACCAGACACCACGTATAGCGCCAGCGGCTCTTGCGGCCCTTCTTCTTCAGGTGCGAGAGCTTCCGCACCACATGGGCGTCGAAGCCCGCGCCGGCCACGTTGGCCATGTAGCGGTTCTGCCGGTAGTGCGCCTCCTCGTAGGAGACCACCCCGACATCCTGCAGGAAGGAGCAGCCTTCGCTGATGGCCTGCACGGCGTGCCGGTAGCGGTTCGAAATGCCGAACGTGCGTACCCAGTCGTTGCCCGTGCCCACGGCCACCACGGCCAGCAGCACCTCGTCGGGACGCACCTCCTGCTGGATGAACAGCCCGTTCACCACCTCGTGCAGCGTGCCGTCGCCTCCGACGACGATGATGTGGCGGTATCCCTCGCGGACGGCCGTCACGGTCAGCTCCGTGGCGTGGAACTTGTGCTCCGTGAAGACCGGTTCGCAACGGATGTGCGCATCGCGCAGGTGCTTCGAAATCTGCGGAAAGTGGTCCAGCCCGCGGCCGCCTCCGGCCACGGGATTGACGATGACGAACCACTTGGCGCCGGAGTGCGGCCCGCTACTTTTCGGGAACATTGCGCAGCGTGTGAACCAGGAAGTCGTAGAATTTCCCGACCGAGGCGATCTCCACCTTCTCGTCGGGCGAGTGGGGATAGCGGATCGTCGGGCCGAACGAAATCATGTCCAGACCGGGGTACTTGCCGCCGATGATGCCGCATTCGAGTCCGGCGTGGATCGCCGTCACGGCGGGCTTGCGGCCGTAGAGCGCCTCGTAGGAGGCGGTCATGGCCTTCAGGATCGGCGACTTCATGTCGGGATTCCAGCCGTCGTAGGCCCCCGTCAGCTCCGTCTCGCCTCCGGCCAGCGCGAAGACCGCGGCGATGGCCTCGCCCAGCGCCTCCTTCTCCGAACGCACCGAACTGCGCAGCAGGCACTGCATCTTCACCGTCGAGCCGTCCGAGACCACGCGCGCCAGGTTGCCCGACGTCTGCACCAGCCCGGGCATCGAGAGCGACATGCGCTGCACGCCGTCGGGACACCCCGCGACCGCGCGGATCACCTTCACGGCCACGTCGCGCGGCAGCATTCCGGCGGGCCTGGCACACTTCCCGACCGTGACCGAAATGTTCTCCTCGATCCCTTCGAACTCCTCCCGCACGGTCTTTTCGTACGCGGCGACCGCCCCGGCGAAAGCGTCGTAATCCGCCTCGGGGAGCAGCACAACGGCTTCGGCCTCGCGCGGAATGGCGTTGCGCAGTCCGCCGCCGTCCACCGAGCAGAGCAGCAGGGGGCAGGGCGCGGCATTGAGCAGCCGGAACAGCAGCTTGTTGGCATTGGCGCGCTGGCAAACGATCTGAATGCCCGAATGGCCGCCCTTGAGGCCCCTGACGGAGATCTTCGCGGTGACGTAGCCCGCGGCGGGCGTCGGCTCCTCCGCATAGCGGAACGTCGTGTTCGCGTCGAGCCCTCCGGCACAGCCCACGTACAGCTCGCCCTCCTCCTCGGAATCGAGGTTGAGCAGGATTTCGCCCTGCAACACCCCGGGCCGCAGCCCGAAGGCGCCGTCCATGCCGGTCTCCTCGGTAGCCGTGAAGAGCGCCTCCAGCGGCCCGTGCGCGAGCGTGTCGTCCTCCAGCACGGCCAGGATCGAAGCCACGCCGATGCCGTTGTCGGCCCCGAGCGTCGTGCCGTCGGCCGTGACCCATCCGCCGTCCGCATAGGCGTCGATCGGGTCTTTCTCGAAATCGAACGTCTTGTCGTTGTTTTTCTGCGGAACCATGTCGAGGTGCGCCTGCAGGATGACGCCCTTGCGGTTCTCCATTCCCTTCGAGGCGGGTTTGCGGACATAGATGTTGTGCGCCTCGTCCTCACGGGCCTCGAGGCCGAGCCCCCGGGCGAACTCCAGCACGTAGCGGCGGATGGCCTCCTCGTGATGCGACGGGCGCGGGATGCGGACGATCTCCGCGAAATGTTTCCAGACGAGCGCCGGTTCGAGCGCTGCAAGATTTCTGTCCATGACTTATTCGTTTTTGGTTTCCGTATTTTCCGTATCCGATTCTCCGGATTCCGCCGGCCCCGCGCCGGCGTGCCGGTCGAAGGCTTCGACGATGTGCTTGACGAGCGGATGGCGCACGATGTCGCGCTTGTCGAACTCGACGATGCCGATGCCCTCCACGCGGCGCAGGATCTCCATCGCGCGCACCAGTCCGCTGTCGCTCCTGCGCGGCAGGTCGATCTGCGTCACGTCGCCCGTGACGATGAAACGCGCGTTGCGCCCCATGCGCGTCAGGAACATCTTGATCTGCGCGAGCGTGGTGTTCTGCGCCTCGTCCAGAATGACGAAGGCGTTGTCGAGCGTCCGCCCGCGCATGTAGGCCAGCGGTGCGATCTGCACGGTCCCCTCTTCGAGGAACTTCTGGAGCTTCGCGGGCGGGATCATGTCGTTGAGCGCGTCGTAGAGCGGCTGCAGGTAGGGGTCCAGCTTCTCCTTCATGTCGCCGGGCAGGAAGCCCAGCTTCTCGCCCGCCTCGACGGCCGGGCGCGTCAGGATGATGCGCCGCACCTGTTTCTCCTTCAGGGCCCGGACGGCCAGCGCGATGGCCGTATAGGTCTTGCCCGACCCGGCCGGGCCGACGGCGAAGAGCAGGTCGCACTTGTCGTAGAGCCCCACCAGCCGCTGCTGGTTCACCGTGCGGGCGCGGACGATGTTGCCGTTGTTGCCGTACACGATCACGTCCTTGTCCGCGGGGGCGTCCGCCGCTCCGAAGCCCCCCGCGAAACACTGGTCGATGACCTGCGGGGAGATGTGCCCGTACTTGAGGTAATAGGCCGCCAGCCCCTCCATGCGGGCGGCGAACCGGCGCGTCTCCGCCTCGGGACCGAGCACCTTGAGCGACTGTCCGCGCGCCACGATCTTCAATGCGGGGTGCAGCGCCTTGATCTGTTCCAGATAGACGTTCTGCGCCCCGTACAGTTCGCGGGGATCGACCCCTTCGACGGCGATTTCCCGTCCGAGCGTCTCCGTCATAGGCTAAAACAGATAACCGAAACTCAGTGCGACGTTGTACGAGCGGAGCTTGTCGAGCTGCTGGCCGTCGGGCAGCACGACGTCGTGCTTGGCCCGGAACTGGCCGTTGTAGCGCAGATCGACGAGCAGGTGGCGCATCAGCACCACGCCGGCCCCGACCGTGAACGAGACCGTGGGACGCACGCGCCCGAAATCGAGCAGGTCGCGCCCCGACTTCTGCTTGCTGTCGTTCATCACCGTAAAGACCGGTCCGGTGTAGATGCGCACGGGATGGAGCAGCCGCAGCGACAGCAGCACAGGCACGTCGATCGAATTGGACTTGAGGTTCACCTCCTCGCCCCCCTCGGGCCGGATGCGCATGCCCTGGCGGACATAGAGAATCTGCGGCTCGACGGCGAAGGCGCCCAGATTCACGGCCGTCACGATGCCGGCCTGCCAGCCGCATTTGTTCCTGATGTCCGTCCGGTCCATGTCGGTCGTATAATCGGGAATGCTGATACCTCCGATCACGCCCCATTCCACCCGCGTGCGGGGCCGCTGCGCCGCCGCGCTCCATGCGGCGGCGGCAAGCAGCAGGGTCAGTACGATTTTTTTCATATCCGTTGTTCGTTGTTTGTCAGTTTCACGCTCGCCCAGAGCATGTAGCACACCAGCACGGCGACGAAGAGCATCCCCCAATGCGGACTGCCCGCCGCACGCGCGACGGCGCCGCACGCCGGACCCGACACGGCTCCCGCCGAAATGGCCAGAATCATCAGCCCGGCCACCTCGTTGGCCCGCTCCGGCACGGCACGGGTCGCCACGGAGTAGAAGGTGGCGAAGACGCACGCCATGCCGAAGCCCATGAGGCCCACGGCGGCATAGATCACCGCCCCGCTGTCCGTGAAGAGCAGCACGAGGCAGAGCGCCAGCACCCCGGCCATGTTCCAGCCCAGATACTTCGTGTCCCGGACCCGCACGAGGGCCCACGCCCCGACGATCGTCCCGACGATGCGGCAGGCGTAGAAACCCGTGGTCGTGAGGATCGACGAGGGGTTGTCGATCAGCCGCACCGAGAGGTAGCCGATCCCCACGTCGGCGGCGATGAAGCATGCCACGCCCAGCGCCGAGAGCAGCACCGCACGGTTCTTCAGCAGACCGAAGCAGGCTGCCAGTCCGACGGAGGTTCCGCTGCGCGGCGGCTCGGGCACGGAGGTCAGTTGCAGCCACACCCCGCCCGCGACCGTGAGGGCCGCGTAGATCGGCAGCAGCAGACGCCACGACCCGGTCGCGGCGACCAGTCCCGTCACGATCGGCGCCAGCAGGAGCAGCGACGTGTTGCGGAAAATCTGCCCCACGGTCAGGTAGCTCGTCATGCGCTCCGCGGGAACGATGGTGGCCAGCAGCGGATTGACGGCCACCTGGATCGCCGTGTTGCCTATACCCAGCAGGCCGAACCCGGCGAAGTACCACCCCAGCACGCATCCCTCGCCGGCGGCATAGGGCACGAGCAGGCCGGCGACCGTGAGGAGATAGCCCGCGAGCGCCGTCGTCTTGCGGCCCCGGCGGTTCATCCATGCGGCAAACGGCGCCGAAAGCACCAGAAACCAGAGGAACACCATCGTCGGAAGGAAGCTCACGGCCGCCTGCCGCTCCGCGGGGAACTCCGCGGCGATACGCCCCGTGATCGGAGCCACCATGTCGCAGAAACCCATGATGAAAAATCCCGCGAGCACGGGACCGAGCAACCGTCTGTCCACTCTCTCGACACCCATAACCAAAGCCGTTCCGGTTTTCAATGATTTTTCAAAGTTACGCTTTTTTGCCGAAAAGCGAAGCATCCTCCCCCGTTTTTTTGCGCCGCGCCGCCATGCGAGCGTCCGGACCGGACACCCCTTCCGCCTCTGCATCACGGACATGCCGGCCGGATTCCCCGGCGATGCGGACAACTTCCGGGAATTGCATGCCTCGCATCTTTTGCCTATCTTTGTCCGACGGCCGGAGGTCCGCCCGTCACCGAAAACACCTGCCACACATGAAAAAACTGCTTCTGCCGCCCGTTTTCGCACTGCTCTGCCTGTCATCGCACGCCCAGGAAAACAGAATAACGATCGACGCAGGCGCCAGCCTCGGCGAGATCTCCCCGTACGTGTACGGACAATTCGTGGAATACATGGGACGCTGCATCGACGGAGGCATTTTCGACGAGGACTCGCCGCTGTCCGACAGCCGGGGATTCCGCCTCGACGTGCTGGAAAAGGTGAAGGAGCTCTCCCCGACGATGCTGCGGTTCCCGGGCGGAACGGCGGTCAAGACCTTCCACTGGGAAGACGGGGTGGGTCCCAAAGAGGAGCGCAAGGCGAGGAAGAACCTGATCTGGGGCGGCATCAACGATTTCCATTTCGGCACGTGCGAGTTCATCGAGTATTGCAGGGAAATAGGCGCAGAGCCCTGCCTCGTGGTGAACCTCTCCACCGGATCGCCCGACGAGGCGGCCAACTGGGTCGAATACTGCAACGGAACGGAAAACACATACTATGCCAACCTCAGGCGTTCGCACGGATACCCGGAGCCTTTCGGCGTGAAGTACTGGGCGCTGGGGAACGAGGAGGGGGCCGAACCCGACGCGGGACGCCATCAGGACCCCCGAAAATACGTGGAGGACGTGTGGCATTTCATCAAACTGATGAAACTGACGGACCCGTCCATCAAACTCATCGCCAACGGCGAAGGGGGCGACATGCGCTGGAACGAAACGGTTCTGGACGGCCTGGGCGGAGCCGTGGACTACATCTCCTACCACAACTACGTGAACACGGAGGAGGGAAAGCCCTACTCCCTGTTCCGGAAGATCAAGGCGGCGGACAGGGGGCTCGCCGCCCTGGGCGCCTTCATCCGGGAGAACTGCCCGGACTCCGTTGACAACTGGCAGGTATGGTACCGCTTTCCCCCTCGCCAGGACCGTATCAGAATCGCTTTCGACGAATGGGGAATCTGGGAGGCCGGAGGACCTCCCTACGGGACGACCAACACCTACGAATGGCGTCACGGGCTGGCGACGGCGTATTTTCTCAACGCCATCCACCGCAACGCCCGCCACGTAGGAATAGCCAACTGGGCGCAGATGGTGAACATCCTCGCCCCGATCATGACCGACGAGACCGCCTCGGTAAGGCAGACGACGTTCTTCCCGCTCCGGGAATACCGCGCGAAAGGACTGAAAGAGAGCGTAAAGGCCGAGGCCGTATCCCCCGCAATGGACACGGACGTCGGTTCGCTGGACGTCTCCGCGACCATCGACCGGGAGCACGGAAGGCTCAACCTGTTCGTCGTCAATCTCAACTCGAAGGCCCTGAAGACGCGCATCGTCTTCGAAAACTGCAAGGCGGACAAGCTCATACGGACCACCGTGCTGTCGGCCGCCTCGCTCGATGCCAGGAACACGCTGGACGACCCGGCCGGGAACGTCGTCGCAACGGCCACGGACACCGATCCGGGAAAGGCGGACGAAATCACGTTCAAGGGGGAATCCGTCACGATTTGCGAGTTCGCGCTCTCCGGCCGATGACCTACGGGATTCGCGACGCAGGCCCGGCATATTTCCGCATGCCGGGCTTCTTTCGCATGCCGGGCTTTTTCCGGATGCGGGACGCGGACGCCCCGGCCGGATTTTTTATCGCCGGGAGCTTGCGCATAACCCGATTTTTCCTATCTTTGTGGAAAGACTAAACACCGCACCGGATGATCCCGTTACTCGCACATATAGACCTGACGCTGCCGCTCGAAGACCCGATCCTGAAATTCCTGCTCATTCTGGTCATCATCCTCGCAGCGCCGCTGATTCTGAACAAGCTCAAAATCCCCTACCTGCTGGGGCTCATCATCGCCGGAGCGGTGATCGGCCCCCACGGACTGAACCTCGTGCTGCGCGACAGCAGCATCATCCTCTCGGGCACGGCCGGCCTGCTCTACATCATGTTCCTCTCGGGACTCGACATGGACATGTCCGACTTCCGGCGCAACAGTTGGCGCAGCCTCGTGTTCGGCCTCTACACCTTCTGCGTCCCGCTCGGGCTGGGCATCCTGGCCGGGTACTACGTGATGGGGTTCCCGCTCTACTCCTCGATCCTGCTGGCCGGGCTGTTCGCCTCGCAGACGCTCGTGGCCTACCCCATCGTCAGCAAGCTCGGCATCGCCCGCGACAAGGCGGTGACGATCGCCGTGGGCGGCACGGTCATCACCGACACGCTGGCCCTGCTGCTGCTCACCGTGATCGTCGGCATGGCCACGGGCAACGTGGACGACATGTTCTGGTGGCGGCTCGGCGCCTCGGTGCTCCTCTGCATCGTCATCATCGTCTTCCTCTTCCCGCTGCTGGCCCACTGGTTCTTCAAGCAGGTCAGCGACAGCGTCTCGCAGTACATCTTCGTTCTGGCGATGGTCTTCCTCGGGGCCTTCTTCGCCCAGTTGGCCGGTCTCGAACCGATCATCGGCGCGTTCCTCTCGGGCATGGCCCTCAACCGGCTCATCCCGCGCACGTCGCCGCTGATGAACCGCGTGGAGTTCGTCGGCAACGCCATCTTCATCCCCTTCTTCCTGATCGGCGTGGGGATGCTCATCGACTACCGGGCCTTCTTCCGCGACTGGGAGAGCATCGAGGTGGCGGCGATCATGATCGCGCTCATCACGGCGGCGAAATTCATCGCCGCATGGCTCACGCAGAAGAGCTTCCGCCTCTCGAAAGACCAGCGGACCGTCATCTTCGGACTGAGCAGCGCCCACGTGGCGGCCACGCTCGCCGCCGTCATGGTGGGCTACAACGTCATCCTGGGCCACACGCCCGACGGGGAGCCGATCCGGCTGCTGAGCGAAAGCGTGCTCAACGGCACGATCCTCATGATTCTGGCCACGTGCATCGTCTCGACCTTCGCCACGCAGCGGGGCGCCCACAACATCGCCATGAACCATGCGCAGGACGATGCGGAGAAAGCGCCGCGCCGCGAGGACCACATCCTGATTCCGGTGGCCAACGAACGGTCGGTGGACGAGCTGGTGGGGCTGAGCGCCATGCTCAAACGCCCCAAGGAGCCCAACGGCCTCTACGCCCTGCACGCCATCGACAACAAGGCCGAGGACCCCAACATCGAGAAACAGGCCCGGAAGGTGCTCGACATCGCGGCGACGACCGCCGCCGCGGGCGACCTCTACCTCCAGCAACTGCTGCGTTACGACGTGAACATCTCGAACGCCATCGTGAGCGTCGTCCGCGAGCGCAACATCACCGACATCGTGCTGGGCATGCACCAGCGCACGCCCGGCATGCCGGCCATTCCGGCGATCCCGGGCATCCCGGGGGCTTCGGGTCCGGGCATCGGCCGCATGGTGACCGACGTACTGATGCAGAGCAACGTCACCACCTTCATATACAGCCCCGCGCAGCCGCTGGCCACCGTCAAGCGCCACCTGATCGTCGTGCCCGAAAAGGCCGAAAAGGAGGCCGGATTCCAGGCCTGGGTGCACCGCATCCGGCAGTTGGCCGAGAACTCCGGCGCGAAGATCGTCTTCTTCGCCTCGGAAGGCACGCTCGAACACCTCCGCCCCCGCCGGGGCCGCAAACTCCCGGCCAACATCGGGTTCGTCGCGTTCGACCGCTGGGACGACCTCCCCTCGCTCGAACACGACCTGCGGAACGACGACTGCCTCTGGTTCGTGATGAGCCGCCGCGAGCGGGTCTCCTACCACCCCGCGATGAACCGCATCCCGGGCTATCTCGAACAGTACTTCGCGGGATACAGCTACGTGCTGCTCTACCCCGTGCAGGCGGGCGCCACGGAGAGCCGCTATCTGTAGGGAAGCATCGGACGCTGCCGCCGGGACCACGGTCCGGGGACGGCCGCGGGCGGCGCCTTTCATAATTCGCCCGATTGTTGTATCTTTGCACGCACAAACTCCGGTCCGGACGGCCGGCGGCCCGCAGGGCAGACGAAGCCTGCGGTCCGGCAGGAGAGGTCCGGTCCCGCAAAACGCAGAAAGAACATGAGCCTCGTAGCAATCGTCGGACGGCCCAACGTCGGCAAATCGACCCTCTTCAACCGCCTCGTCGGCGAACGCAAAGCGATCGTCGATGCGACGGCCGGAACCACGCGCGACCGCCACTACGGCAAAACGGACTGGAACGGCCGCGAATTCTCCGTGATCGACACGGGCGGCTACACCGTCAATTCCGACGACATCTTCGAAGACGAAATCCGCCGTCAGGTGATGCTGGCCATCGACGAAGCGGACGTCATACTCCTCCTGGTGGAGGTCTCCACCGGAATCACGGACCTCGACGAGCTGATGGCCGACATCCTGCGCCGCTCGCCGAAAAAGGTGATCCTCGTCTGCAACAAGGTTGACAACAACGACCAGATCTACTCCTCGCACGAATTTTACGCCCTCGGTCTGGGCGACCCCTACTGCATCTCGTCCATGTCGGGAAGCGGAACGGGCGACCTGATGGACGCCATCCTCGCGGCGCTTCCCGCCGACGACGCGGACGAAGCGGAGGACGACCTGCCGCGCATCACGATCGTCGGACGGCCCAACGTCGGCAAATCGTCGCTCACGAACGCCCTGCTGGGCACCGAGCGCAACATCGTCACGTCGATCGCCGGAACCACGCGCGACTCGATCCACACGCGCTACAACAAGTTCGGCATGGACTTCTACCTCGTCGATACGGCCGGCATGCGCAAGAAGGGCAAGACGATGGAAGACCTCGAATTCTACTCGGTGATGCGGTCGATCCGGGCCATCGAGCAGTCCGACGTCTGCGTCCTGATGCTCGACGCGCAGCAGGGACTCGAATCGCAGGACCTGAACATCCACAACCTCATCGTCCGCAACCGCAAGGGGTGCGTGATCGTGGTGAACAAGTGGGACCTCGTGGAGAAGGACAGCAACACGATGAAGGAGTGGACCGAGTTCCTGAAAAAACGGCTCGCCCCGTTCAACGACATTCCGATCGTCTTCACCTCGGTGCTGAACAGACAGCGCATCCTCGACGTGCTCCAGACCGCGATCCGGGTGCACCAGTCGCGCAAACGCCGCATCTCCACGTCGGAGCTGAACGAGGAGCTGCTGCCGCTAATCGAGAACTACCCTCCCCCCGCGACCAAGGGCAAATACATCAAGATCAAGTACGTCACGCAGTTGCCGACGCCGACGCCGCAGTTCGCCTTTTTCGTGAACCTGCCGCAGTACATCAAGGAGCCCTACCGCCGCTTCCTGGAAAACAACATCCGCGAACGGTGGGATTTCGCCGGAGTGCCCATCCAGATCTATTTCCGGCAGAAATAGGCCACGGAACCATCGCCCGAGGCGGCGCATTCCGGCAGTCGGGCTCCGGACGCAAGCGAAGTCCCGGCGCCCCGCAGGCCCCGGCGCGAAAAAGACCCGCCCCGAAGCGACGACGCTTCGGGGCGGTTTCCGTTCCGGGAGGCAGAGGCTCACCGGGCGATGATCTCGAAAACCTCGGCCGGACCTTCGAGGGCCACCGAGGCCGCGCCGTCCGCCAGGGCGAGGCGGAAGAAAGGTTCGCCGACCGCCGTCTCGGAGAGCACGCTGCCGTCGGCGGCAAACTGCCGCACGCGGAGTCCGTCCTCCCCGGGCAGGTCCAGCAACAGCACATACTCCCGCACGCCGTCGGGAACCTCGAACGCAAGGCGTCCGTCGCTGCGGAACGACGTGCCGGGATCGCGGTCGAAGGCATAGAGCGCCCGCTCCGCATCCGCGGCCTCGACGCGGAACCCGAGCCGTTCGGCGCGCACGGGATCGACCTCGAACGAGCGCACGGCCGCCCAGTTGGTCCTGGGCGAGTCGAGACGCAGCAGCCGCACGTAGCGCGCTCCGACGGGTTCGCCGCGCCATTCGACGACGTACTGCCGCCGCAGGTCGTCGAGCAGCGGATGCCACGTCCGTCCGTCGGCCGAGTATTCGAGCCGCGCATGGTCGAAGTAATCCACGTCGTCGGTCGAGTTCCGGCCCTGAAGGATCGTCACCTCGGAAACCTCGCGCAGGGTTCCCAGATCGACGCCGATCCAGTCGCCGGCCTGCTGCGCACGGCCCGAAGTGTAGAAAGTCCCGGGGTCGTGGTCGAGCATCAGGCGGCTCTGCGTCGTGGCGAGGGTCGGGAAGGACCCGATGCCGCGGGCCGAAGCGGGCCGGTCGCCCGTCAGGCGCGTGAAGAAGCCCGCGGCCATGTCGTCCATCGCCTGCTCGTAGAAGGGCTGGAGCTTCATCGTGCCGGACTTGTGGGCCTCGTAGGCACTGCGGTCGGCGGCGCTCATCCGGTTGCGGACGTAGCCGCTCCAGAACGCCGCGTCGTCGCCCGTCTCGTAACATGCGATGAGATCGCGTCCGGAGCCCCCGTTCGCCCAGCTTGCGGAACTCCGCGAGCCACGGCCGCAGCTCGGCCAGCAGCTCCCGGTTGGCGCAGCGCTCCTCCAGCACGCCGGGCGCCGCAACCACCCGCCCGAACTCCTCCCGCAGGGCCGCGGCCTGCCCGGGGGTGTAGTCGGCGATGCGGAACGTCTCGGTCTCCCACGACTCGTCGCGGCGGTAGCCCGTCTCCGTGTCGCACGAATGGATGGCGAAGGTGCGGTACGCCTCGCGCGCCTCGGGAACCAGTTCCGCGAGCCCCCGCTCCCAGTTGTCGATCGGATTGTAGGCCGCCGTGTTCCACGTGTAGTCGGCCACGCCGTAGAGCGCCAGCTTCGACGCCTCGCCGTGTTCCATCGGGTTGCTGACGAAGCCGCACAGGTCGTCGGTCGTAAGCGTCGTGTCCAACCCATAGACCGGACCCTGCATCAGGATATGGCGCGCATAGTCCGTCACCGGATAGTTCCACCAGTAGAATGCCGGACGGCCGATACGCGAATCGACCCACGCGAGCGTCTCGGGCGTGAGGTCGCTGCACACGACATCGCCCGTCCAGAAGACCCGCACCGAGGGGTCGAGCGTCCGCCCGTAGATGGCCAGACTGCCCTGCGGCGTGGGATTCGCCCAGAGCCGCGAATAGTCCGTCGGGCAGACCACGAGCGGTGCGACATCGCCCTTGGTGCGGACGAAATCGGCATCGAGGCGGTTCAGCAGCTCGGTCTGCCGCCCGGGGTCCGTGCCGTCGCCCGAAATGTCGTCGAAGAAGATGGCGAAGGCGCGCACGCCGAGGTCGTACATCCATTCGAATTTCCGCACCAGGTTGCGGTAGTCCTCCTCGTTCCAGCGAATGTCCTGCCCGGGGTGGATCGCCCAGACGAAATCGACGTAGTTGCGCCGGCACGCCTCGACCAGCTCGCGGATCTGCCGCGCCTCCGATTCGGGATACGGCAACCGCCAGTCGGGGCAGCTATGGTAGGGGTCGTCTTTCGGGCCGTAGAGGTAGCTGTTCATCTTGAAACGTCCGTAGAAGTCGATGAGCGACAGCCGCACGGCATGCGGCCACGGCGTGCCGTAGAAGCCCTCGACGACACCCCGCGTGGGCAGGTCGGGATAGTCCGCGATCTCCACGAAGGGCAGCCCGCCGGCCGCGGCCGGACTTTCGGCGATCTGCCGGAGGGTCTGTACGGCATAGAAGGCGCCCCGCTCGTCGTAACCCGTCAGGGCGATGCCCGAGCCGTCGATCCGGAGCGCATAGGCTCCCGACAGGGGTTTCACGCCGCGCCGGGCAGCCGCTTTCGCGCCGAACTCGACGGAAAGCGCCGCCCCTTTCCGCGCGAGGGGCAGGAAGCCGAGGTCGGCGGCGAAACGCGCCCCCTCGCCCCGCAGGCGGACGCCGCCCGACACGTCGAGACGCCCCTCGCCGCGGACGAGGCTATGGGGCACAGGATTGAGGGGCAGGCCGCCGTGATCGACGGCGTGTCCCGGCACGGGTCGCACGTCCTGCGACTCGGAACGCTGCGCGGCGAGGTCGAAATCGGTCTCCTGCCCCGACAGCGGGCCGCAGAGGAACAACCCGGCGGCCAACAAGGCAAATCTGGTTCTGGTCATCGTTGAAAAGCAATTTGAGTTCTCGTTCCGTTACCCGGTCGTTTACCGGACCCGGTTCATCCGGACGTATTCGAATTCGGCGAACGACGTCTCGGGACCTTCGTAATAGAGTCCCGGACGGGCGACGCGGTCCCATTGCAGCAGTTCGCCCGGCTCCACGGGCCGCGTTCCGGCCTGCTGCCACGAGTTGCCGTCGAGGCTGTACGCGAAGGCCGCGGGGCCGCCGCCCCGCACCTCCATACGCAGGTAAACGGGGACATCGTCCGGAACGGCGAGAGGCCCGCCGAGCAGCTCCTCCCGTCCGTCGCGGACGAGGCGTACGGCCAGCCGTCCGTCTTGCAGTCCCCAGACCAGCAGGTTCCTGTCGTCGCCGTAGAGCGTCAGGCCGCTCCATCCCGCAGGACGCGCGAGGCACGCCGTCTCCAGCGTGTAGTCCGTCGTCAGGGCGCGCAGGCAGAAGGCCACGCCCGTATGCACGCCCTCCTTCGCGCGGCCGCTCAGGCAGAGCCGCCCGTCGGCCTGCTCGACGTCCGGCACGGCATAGGGATAGTTCCACGACCACTCGGGACGGATGCGCGGCGAGGAGAAGTCGTCCGCGAAGTCCTTCACCGGCTCCTGCGCCGTGCCGGGCAGCGGCAGCGGACGCCGCAGGAGGGCCGTTTCGCCGCCCTCGAAATGCAGCCATCCGTCCTCGCCCAGCTCGATGCGGGAGAGGATCGGCTGACGCCCGAGGAAGAAGTTCTCGCCCGAAAGATAGGCATGGCAGAGGAAGAACATGCGGCCGTCGGGCGTGGTGACCACCGTGCCGTGGCCGCAGGACTGCACCCCTTCGCCGCCGTGCAGGATCGGATTCCCGGCGTATTTCTCGTACGGTCCGCGGAGGTTTTTCGACCGCGCCACCGAAACGGCATAGTCGCTTCCGGGGCCGCAGCAGCCGTTCACGGCATAGATCAGGTAGTAGTAATCGCCGAGTTTCATCCAGTGCTGGCCCTCCAGCCCCCGCCGCGCATCGTCGCGCAGCAGGCTGAACGGCTCGCCCTCGAGCCGCAGGCCGTCGTCCGAAAGGCGGCAGGCCAGCAGTTCGATCGGCCGCCGGTCGAGACCGTAGGCCTTCCACGAGATGTAGAACTTCCCGTCGTCCTCCAGCACGAAGGCGTCGATGGCCTCGGTGCCCAGCGCGACGACCGGACCGTGGTCCGTGTAGGGGCCTTCGGGACGGTCGGCCGTGGCCACGCCGATATACGACGTGCCGTCGCTCTTGCGGCGGGCCGTATAATAGGCGTAGGTCCGCCCGTCGCGGTGGAACAGCTCCGGGGCCCAGAACGACGAGCGGGTCCACTCGGGCTGCTCTTCGAACAGGTGGCCCGCCTGCGTCCAGTTCACCAGGTCGCGCGAAGTGAAGAGCGGATAGAAAGGCGCCCACTCCGAAGAGGTTCCGCAGGCATAGTAGGTCTCGCCGACGCGGATGACGCTGGGATCGGGCAGGTCGCCCGGAATCACCGGATTGGAAAAGGTTCCCGGCTGGGCGGCGGCGCCCAGACAGCCGCACGCGGCAGCGAATGCGAACAGTAGTTTTTGCATAAAAGTCGGTCTTAGCGTTTTTTCTCCGGACAAATATACGAAGAACTCGTGTAAAAACGAAGGAATCGGATAGATTAAGATAAGTGACTG
>ERZ827126.1168-NODE-1168-length-26605-cov-8.350847_pt1 | contig 26605 bp, 19 predicted proteins | sample MGYA00519780_ERZ827126 | MGnify/ENA primary metagenome ERZ827126 (study PRJEB31778, sample SAMEA3449262) | human gut metagenome | biome: human gut; feature: human-associated habitat; material: faeces | place: United Kingdom | collected 2010/2012 ...
GGCCGCTTTACGCTCGAATTCCCGCCGGAGGGCGAGCGCACATGAGCGTCAACCTACACTACGAGGACAAAGCCCGCTCCGCGGGCTTTTCATCCGTCTGCGGCGTGGACGAGGCGGGCGCGGGGCCGCTGATGGGCCCTGTGTACGCCGCCGCCGTCATCCTGCCGGAGGGCTGTGAGATCGAGGGGCTGAATGACTCCAAGAAGATGACGGAGAAAAAGCGCGAGGCGCTGTTTCCCGTCATCTGTGAAAAAGCCGTCGCCTACGCCATCGCGTCCGTCGACGAGAAGGAGATCGACGCAACGGATATTTTGAGCGCACGCATGAAGGCGATGCAGCTCGCCATCGATGCGCTGCAAATCCCAGCGGACTATGCGCTCATCGACGGCAACCGCGACCACGGCGCGTCGGCAAAGATCACCGTACCGCACGAGACCATCGTCGGCGGGGACGGCGCGAGCTTATCCATCGCCGCGGCGAGCGTGCTGGCGAAGGTCAGCCGTGACCATTATGTGGTCGAAGTGCTCGACCCGATGTATCCCGAGTATCAGTTTGCCAGGCACAAGGGCTACGGCACAAAGCTCCACTATCAGATGCTCGATCAGTACGGCCCGAGCCCCGTGCACCGTATGACGTTCCTCAAAAAGTGGGAGGCGCGGTGATGAGCACGAAGCAGGACGGCGACTGGGGCGAGGCGCTGGTCGAAAAGTATCTGAGCGAGCGCGGCTGCCGCATCGTGGAACGAGAGTGGCGCTGCCGCTTCGGCGAGATCGACCTCATCGCCGAAAAAGACGGGATGATCCTCTTTGTCGAGGTCAAGCTGCGCACCAATTTGCGCTACGGGATGCCGCGCGAATACGTCACGGCGAAAAAGCAGGAAAAGCTGCGCGCCGCGGCGCTACTGTATTTAAGCGAGCGTGAGCTGGACGTGCCCGCCCGCTTCGACGTGGCGGAGGTCTACACCGATGTGCGCCATAGCGCGGGCAAAACGCGCATTGCCTACATCGAAAACGCATTTTGATCTGACTTTGGAAGGGAGGCACGCGATGGCATTATACGCGATCGGCGACCTGCACTTATCGCTCGGTACGAACAAGCCAATGGATGTGTTCGGCCCCAAATGGGCGAACTATGTCGAGCGCATTCAGGAGAATTTTTCCAAGCTGAACGATGACGACGTCATCGTCATCGCGGGGGATATCTCGTGGGGCATGTCGCTCGAGCAGTCGCTGCCGGATTTTCAGTTCATCGACGCGCTGCCGGGGAGGAAGATCCTCTTAAAGGGCAACCACGACTACTGGTGGGGCACGGCGTCGAAGATGAAAAAGTTTTTTGCCGAGCACGACATCACAACGCTCGATATCCTCTACAACAACGCCTTTTTCTACGGCGACCACGCCATCTGCGGCACGCGCGGCTGGTTTTATGAAGAGGATGCCGCGGGCACGCACACGGGCAAGATGCTCGCACGCGAGGCGCTGCGGCTTGAAGCGTCGCTCAAGGCGGCGGAGGGGAAGCCCATCTACTGCTTTCTGCACTATCCGCCCATCTATCAGGGCTACAAGTGTCCCGAGATGCTCGAGCTTCTCGACAAATACGAGGTCGAGCGCTGCTATTACGGGCATCTGCACGGCTACACGCACCGCCGCGCGTTCGAGGGGATGCGCGAAAAAACCGAATATGCGCTGATCGCGGCGGATTATGTCGCCTTTCAGCCTGTAAAAATTTGCAATTAGGACATAAATTGATGCAAAAAAGGGTGGAAATTTTGAGGAAGCTATGGTATAATTCCACTTTGCAAAAGCATCATTATCTGATGTTAAACGGAGGAAAAAGAAATCATGACTGTCAAAAATGTTGAAAAGCTGGAAAAGAGCAGAGTCGCGGTGACCGTCGAGGTCGGCGCGGAGGAATTTGAAGCCGCCGTTGCCAAGGCCTACGCCAAGGCCCGCGGCAAGCTCAGCATTCCCGGCTTCCGCCCCGGCAAGGCCCCCCGCAAGATGATCGAAAAGCTCTACGGCGCGGGCGTTTTCTACAGCGATGCCGTTGACATCGCCCTGCCCGAGGCATATACGCAGGCCATCGGCCAGAGCGGCCTCGATGTTGTCGGTTATCCCGAGATCGAGATCGTGGACGACAAGATCGACGAGAACGGCTTCACCTTCAAGGCAACCGTTGCCGTGTATCCCGAGGTCAAGCTCGGCGAGTACAAGGGCCTGACGGCTGAGAAGGAAGAGATCAAGGTCAGCGCCGACGATGTCAAGGAGCGCCTCAATGAGATGGCCGAGCGCAACGCCCGCCTCGTCTCCGTCGACCGCAAGGCCAAGAAGGGCGACATCGCCGTCATCGACTTCGAGGGCTTCGACAACGGCGAAGCGTTCGAGGGCGGTAAGGGCGAGAATTACGAGCTCGAGCTCGGCTCCGGCAGCTTCGTCCCCGGCTTTGAGGATCAGGTCATCGGCATGAAGGCCGGCGAAGAGAAGGATCTCGACATCACCTTCCCCGAGGATTATCACAAGGACCTTGCCGGCAAGAAGGTCGTCTTCCACGTCAAGGCCAAGGAGATCAAGTGCAAGGAGCTTCCCAAGCTTGATGACGACTTCGCCAAGGACGTGTCCGAGTACGACACGCTCAAGGAGCTCAAGGACAGCATCAAGCGCGAGATCACCGAGCAGCGCGAGCAGTCCGCCAAGTATGCCGTCGAGAACGAGCTGATGGAGAAGGTCGCCGCGAACATCGAGTGCGACATCCCCGATGCGCTCATCGATGAGCAGTGCGCCCGCTTCCTCGAGGAGTTCAAGCAGCGCTTACAGTCTCAGGGCATCCCCTATGACCAGTACTGCAAGATGACCAACATGGATGAAGCCAAGTTCCTGGAGGAGGGCAAGGAGCCCGCGACCCGTCAGGTGCGCATGGACCTCGCCGTGAACGCCATCATCAAGGAAGAGAAGCTCGAGGCCACCGACGAGGAGGTCGAAAAGCAGTACAACGACCTTGCTGAGAAGTACAGCATGGACGTCAACGAGCTCAAGAAGTATCTTGACGCCATGTCCGTCCGCACGCAGATCATCCGCGACAAGGCCATCAGCGTCGTCGTGGACAGCGCGAAGATCGAAAAGAAGAAGGCTCCCAAGAAGGAAGCCGAGGGCGCAGCCGCTGAAGGCGAGGAAAAGCCCGCCAAGAAGACCGCTGCCAAAAAGTCCGCCAAGAAGGAAGAAGAAAAGGCTGAATAATCGGCAAAGCGGCCATAATAGATAGAAACGACGATCAACCACAAATGCCTGCCATTTGTGGTTGATTGTGTACATACCAATTTTTTGAACAGGGTATGAACAAGGAGGTTACCAAGATGAGTTTAGTCCCTTACGTCATTGAACAGACCAACCGCGGCGAGCGCTCTTACGATATTTTCTCCCGCCTTCTGGAAGACCGCATCATTTTCCTCGGCGAAGAGGTCAACGATGCGACCGCGAGCCTGATCGTTTCGCAGCTTTTATTCCTCGAGGCCAAGGACCCCGACAAGGACATCCAGCTCTATATCAACTCCCCCGGCGGCAGTGTGACGGCCGGCATGGCGATCTACGACACGATGCAGTATATCAAGTGCGACGTGTCCACCATCTGCGTCGGCCTCGCCGCCAGCATGGGCGCGTTCCTGCTCTCGTCCGGCGCCAAGGGCAAGCGCATTGCGCTGCCGAACGCAGATATTATGATCCACCAGCCCTCTGCCGGTACGCAGGGCAAGGTCACGGATATGGAGAGCGACGTGGAGCATTTCCTGCGCATCAAGCAGCGCTTGAATAAGATCCTGGCCGAGAACACCGGCAAGACGCCCGAGCAGGTCAAGCTCGACTCCGAGCGCGACCACTGGATGACGGCGGATGAGGCGCAGGCCTACGGCCTTGTGGACAAGGTCATTTACAAGAGATAAGGACAGTTTGACTTATGAGTGAAGATAGGAAAAAAGAGCTTCGCTGCTCGTTCTGCGGCAAGAGCGAGCACGAAGTGCACCGCATGATCCAGGGGCCGGGCGTGCGCATCTGCGATGAGTGCGTCCGCCTGTGCATGGACGTGCTGGAGGACGGCTATGAGCCGCACGACGAGCTGGAAGCGCCCGACTCCATCCCCACGCCGCGCGAAATTCGCGAGGTGCTCGACCAGTATATCATCGGGCAGGAGGCGGCCAAGGTCGCGCTGTCCGTGTCCGTCTACAACCACTATAAACGCATCTTCTTCGGCGGCGACGACGAGGTGGAGCTGCAAAAGAGCAACATCCTGCTCCTCGGCCCCACTGGCAGCGGCAAGACGCTCTTTGCCCAGACGCTCGCCCGCATTCTGAAGGTGCCGTTCGCTATCGCGGACGCGACGACCCTCACCGAGGCGGGCTACGTCGGCGACGATGTGGAAAACATTCTGCTCCGCTTGCTTCAGGCGGCGGATTACGACGTGGAGCTCGCCGAGCGCGGCATCATCTATGTCGACGAGATCGACAAGATCGCCCGCAAGAGCGAGAACACCTCCATCACGCGTGACGTCTCCGGCGAGGGCGTGCAGCAGGCGCTCTTAAAGATCGTCGAGGGCACGGTCGCGAACGTCCCGCCGCAGGGCGGCCGCAAGCACCCGCATCAGGAGTTCATCCAGATCGACACGCACAACATCCTCTTCATCTGCGGCGGTGCGTTCGAGGGCATCGAGAAGATCATCGAGAGCCGTCTCGACCGCAAGTCGATGGGCTTCGGCGCGGAGCTCAAGAGCAAAAACGACGTGGATGAAAGCAAGATTTTACGCGAGGTGCAGCCGCACGATATCTTGAAGTTCGGCATCATCCCCGAGCTGGTCGGCAGACTGCCGGTCATCACGGCGCTCGACGCGCTGACGCGCGACGACCTTGTCAAGATCCTGACCCAGCCGAAAAACGCGCTCGTCAAGCAGTATCAAAAGCTGTTTTCTTACGACGACGCTGAGCTCACGTTCGAGCCCAAGGCGCTCGAAGCGATTGCCGACAAGGCCATCGAGCGTAAGATCGGCGCGCGCGGCCTGCGCGCGGTAATGGAGGGTCTGCTGATGAACGTGATGTACGACATCCCGTCCGACCGCACGATCGACCGCGTGACCATCACGCCGGGCTGCGTGGAGGGGACGGAACAGCCGAAAATTTCCCACCGCACAGAGAAAGAAGGGGAGGCGCCGCAGCCGTCGCTGCCGGCAGACTCCGCTTCATAAGGAGAAACCCCATGGAACCTGTAACAAAAAATCTTCCGGTCATCGCCATGCGCGGGCTCAATGTGTTCCCTCGCATGAACACGAGCTTTGACCTCGAGCGTCCGATCTCCGTGCACGCGCTTGAGCGCGCCATGGAAAACGGGGAGGAGATTTTTCTCGTCACCCAGCGTGAGATCGGCGTGGAGCAGCCGGAGGAAAAAGACCTGTACGAGATCGGCACGGTCGCGCGCGTGACGCAGATCTTGCGCGTGTCCGACCGCGTGCTGCGCGTGATGATGGAGGGCGCGTGCCGCGCCCGCCTCAAGCGGCTGTGGCAGCGCGAGCCGTTTTTGCAGGCGCAGGTCGAGCTCATCGATGAGCCGGCCACCTCGCGCCATAGCAAGCGGACGGAAGCGATGCTGCGCCAGACCTACGCCAGCGTGACGGAATATGCCGAGCTCGCGCAGAAATTGCCGGACGATGTCTATGCCGCTATCCTCTCGACAAACGATCCCGGCTATCTCGCTGACTTTATCGCCCAGCAGCTCAACCTGCGCTATCAGGACAAACAGGATATCCTCGACGAGCTGCGCCCGCTGCCGAGATTGCAGCGCATGAACGAGATCCTGCGCCGCGAGATCGAAGTGACCGCCATGGAGCAGGACATCGAGAGCAAAGTTCGCTCCCGTGTCGGCAAGATCCAGAAGGATTTTGTCCTGCGCGAGCAGATCAAAGTCTTGCAGGACGAGATCGGCGAGGGCGGCGAGGACGAAGAACTCGACGAATACCGCGCAAAAATCGCTAAGGCGCACCTGAACGAGGAAACGGAAAAGAAACTCCTCAAGGACGTTGACCGCCTTGCAAGGCAGCCTTTCGGCAGCGCCGAGGCGAGTGTGCTGCGCAACTATCTCGACACCTGCATGGAAATGCCCTGGGGCGAGGAGACGAAGGAGCGCGCCAGCGTAGACGCCGCGCGCAAGATTCTTGACCGCGACCACTACGGCTTGCAGAAGGTCAAGGAGCGCATTTTAGAGTTCATCGCCGTGCGCCAGCTCAACCCCGAGGCGAAGGGGCAGATTTTATGTCTCGTCGGCCCTCCGGGCGTCGGTAAGACGTCGATCGCGCTGTCGGTCGCCAAGGCGATGAACCGCAAGGTTGCGCGGCTGTCGCTCGGCGGCGTGCGTGACGAGGCGGATATCCGCGGCCACCGCAAGACCTACATCGGCGCGATGCCCGGCCGCATCATCGAGGCTATCTCCCGCAGCGGCTCGATGAATCCGCTGCTCGTGCTCGACGAGGTCGACAAGATGGGAAGCGACGGGCGCGGCGACCCCGCGAGCGCACTTCTCGAAGTGCTCGACAGCGAGCAGAACTACGCCTTCCGCGACCACTATCTTGAAATTCCCGTCGATCTGAGCCGCGTGATGTTCATCATGACGGCCAACACGCTCGACACCATTCCGCGCCCGCTGCTCGACCGCATGGAGATCATTGAAATCCCCAGCTACACGGACGAGGAGAAGGTGCAGATCGCGCAGCGGCACCTGCTGCCCAAGGAGCGTCAGGCCCACGGGCTGACGGCCTCGAGCCTGCGCGTGGACGAGAGCGCCATCCGCGCGGCCATCGCGCTCTACACGCGCGAGAGCGGCGTGCGCTCGCTTGAGCGTCAGCTCGGCAAGATCTGCCGCAAGGCGGCAATGCAGCTTGCCACAAGCGATGTAAAGCGAGTCACCGTGACAGAGAAGAACATCAAGGACTTCCTCGGTGCGCCGCGTGCTGCACAGGAGAAGATTCCCGAAAAGGACCTTGTCGGCGTGGTGAACGGCCTTGCGTGGACCGAGGTGGGCGGCGAAATTCTGCCCGTCGAGGTCGGCGTGATGGATGGCAGCGGCAAGGTCGAGCTCACGGGCAACCTGGGCGACGTGATGCAGGAGAGCTGCCGCGCGGCACTCTCGTGCCTGCGCCAGCGGGCGCAGGAGCTCGGCATCGCGCCGGACTTCTACAAGACGAAGGACATCCATATCCACTTCCCTGAGGGGGCCATCCCCAAGGACGGACCCAGCGCCGGTATCGCCATCGCGACAGCGGTGCTCTCCGCGCTGACGGGGCAGGCGGTACACCGCGATGTCGCCATGACGGGCGAGATCACGCTGCGCGGCCGTGTGCTCGCCATCGGGGGCTTGCGCGAAAAGACAATGGGCGCGCTGCGCGCGGGCGTACATACGGTCATTCTCCCGAAGGAGAATGAAAAGGACCTCGACGAGATCGACCCGCTGGTGCGCGAAAAGCTGCGCTTTGTACCGGTCGAGACGGTGGACGCCGTCTTTGCCGAAGCGCTGGTGCTGCCCGAAAAATGCACCGCTGCCGCGCACGAGAGCTATCTTCCTCCCGTGCAGGAGAGCGCTCACAGCACGCTGCGTGCGGGCGAAATGAGCTGAAAGGAAACGAAAACCATGGCGATCAACTTCAACAAGGTCGAATTCATCCTCTCGGCGGCGTCGGAAAAGCAGTTCGTGCGCGACGGGATGCCGCAGCTCGCGTTTGCGGGGCGGTCGAACGTCGGCAAATCGTCCGTCATCAACCGGCTCGTCAACCGCAAGAACTTTGCCCGCGTGGGTGCGTCCCCGGGCAAGACCTCGCAGATCAACTACTTTAAGATCGACGGCAAGCTCTACCTCGTCGACCTGCCGGGCTACGGCTACGCCAAGGTCTCCAAGACCGAGCGCGACCGCTGGGGCAAGCTGATGGAGAGCTACTTCCAGTCTGCGGGGCTCATTCACCTCGGTGTGCAGATCGTCGACGCGCGGCACAAGCCGACGGCGGACGACGTGACGATGCACGACTACTTCGTGCAGACGGGCTGTCCCGTCGTGATCGTGGCAAACAAGCTCGACAAGCTCAAAGCGCGCGAGATCGAGCCGAATCTTGCCCAAATTCGCGAGACGCTGAGTTTGCGCGACGATGAGCTCGTCATTCCGTTCTCTGCCGAAAAGGGCACGGGCAAGGAGCAGCTGATCGCGGCGATCCTCGACCATTTGAACGACTGAAAAGGAATAATGCTTCACAGAAAAGCCTCTGTATGGGTTGACCATACAGAGGCTTTTTATCATATTTCCAGGGAAATTATTTTCGCAGCGTCAGGAGCGCGGTGCAGTGGGAGAAGGATTCAAACGTCAGCGTGGGGAAGTGGGGACGGAGTTCGCCGTAGACGAAGTAAATTTCATCTGAGTCCCAATCCTCGCCTGCCGCAGTTCGACACGCTTCGAGCTCTTCGCGCGTGCGGAAGGCGACGTCGCCGATGAAAAGACAGCCGTCCTGCTTCAAAAGCGGCAGAAGCGCGCGAAGAAAGCCAATTTTCTGCGTGTCCGTCAGGTGGTGGAGCGAGTAGGTCGCGACGATGGCGTCGTACTGCTGCGCGCAAAGCTCGGGCACAAGGCCTTTGGAAAAATCGCCCTGATAGAGCTGCGCGTCCGGCATTTTTGCCTGCGCCAGTTCGATCATGCGCGCGGAAAAGTCCTGCCCATAGATGCGGCAGCCCTGCTCGTAGAGCCGCGAGGTCAGTATGCCCGTGCCGAAGCCAATGTCCAGCACATCACGCCCGCTCTGCGCGAGCACGCGCTGATAGAGCGCGTTCATCATGGCACGGTAGCCCGCAAAGGGGTAGCGGTCGTTCTCGTCGGAGAGGCCGACGCTCTTGTCATAGCCGTCGGCCCAGAGGTCGAAGCCGGTATTGTTCAGCATGTCAGTCCTCCTTTTCGTTCAGCGGGGGAAGTCCCAGCTCATAGAACGCCACGGCGCTTGCCGCGGCGACATTGAGCGAGTCGACGCCGTGGTACATCGGGATCCTGACCGTGTAGTCGCAGCTCGCGATGGTCGAGGACGCGAGCCCGTCACCCTCCGTGCCCATGACGATGGCGAGCTTTTCTTCGGCAGCAAGGCGCGGATCGTCGAGCCGTACGGAGTCGTTGCGCAGCGCCATCGCGACGGTGCGGAAGCCAAGATCGCGCAAAAGCTGCGTCCAGTCTCCGCTTTCGGGCAGGTAGGTCCACGGGATGAGGAACACATTTCCCATGCTGACGCGCGAGGCGCGGCGATAGAGCGGATCGCTGCCCGCAGTCGTGAGCAGCACCGCGTCCATGCCGAGCGCGGCGGCGGAGCGGAAGATCGCGCCGATGTTCGTCGGATTCATCACGTTTTCGAGCACGACGACGCGCCGCGCATCGCGGCAGACGTCTTCGACGCTTTGGAGCTTCGGCCGCCGCATGGCGCAGAGCATGCCGCGCGTCAGGTGAAAGCCGGTGAGCTGTGTCAGCACGGATTCATCAGCGGTGTAAACCGAAATATCTTGACAGCAGCGGGCGAGAATTTCGCGCCCCTTGCCCTGAGTATGCTGCCGCACCATCAGAAACGACACCGGCTCACAGCCCGCATCAAGCGCACGGCCGATGACGAGCGGACTTTCCGCGACGAAGAGCGCGTTGTCGGGGTCCGCGCGATTGAGCAGTTGGTTTTCGGTCAGGCGCGCGTAGACGTCGAGCGCGGGATCGGAAAAATCGTGGATTTCGATGATGTTTGCCATAGGTCTTCCTTTTTAAGATTCTAAGATGTTCAGCAGTGCGGCGACGTCCGGCAGAACGAACGTCGGCTGCGGGTCAGCGGTGGGGAGGTCTTCTTCCTTCGTCTCGCCAGAGAGGACGAGCAGCGTGTCGATGCCCGCGTTCGCGCCGCTGGCAATATCCGTGTAGATGCGGTCGCCCACGAGCAGTGTTTCCTGCGCGGAAACGCCCGCCTCGAGCATCGCGAGCTGCGGCATCAGCGGTTTGGGCTTGCCGATGACGATGGGGCGGCGGGAGGTCGCGCGCCAGAGCATTTCGCACACGCTCCCGCAGTCGGGCGCGAAGCCGTAGGCCGTGGGGCAGACCCAGTCGGGATTGGTCGCAAGGTAGGGGATGCCTTGTCCGAGCAGGATGCAGGCGTCCTCCAGCTTTTGAAATGTCAGCTCGGTGTCGAAGCCCATCAGGAGCGCGTTCGCGTCCTCACGCCGTTCTGCGACGGTAAAGCCCGCCACGCGGAGCTGTGATTTCATCGACTCCGTACCGCAGACGTAATAGCGTCGGTCTTCTCCGCCGTGCTCGCGGAGATAGTGAATCAGCGCGTCGACCGAGGTGAGAAAATCGGCCGCCTCCGTCGCGACGCCGAGGCGCGTGAGCTTTTTGACGTAGGCCGCTACGCTGCGCGAGGAGTTGTTCGTCAGAAAGCGGTACTGCCCGCCGCGTGCGCGGATGGCAGAGAGCAGCTCGCGGACGCCGGGAAAAAGCCGGTCGCCCAAGTACAGCGTGCCGTCGAGGTCGAAAAGAAAGAGCTTTTTGCGCTGAAGAAGATTATGGTCAACCATCAGTCACGCTTTCTTTTTGCCGTCGATCGCAATGAAGAAGAATGAGCTCACCGCCAGAAGATAGGGGTAGAAGAGGTTCGGAATGATGTCGAACGCTGAGATGGCGTAGCCCAGCTCGTGCGCCGCCGAGATCGCGACGAGCATCTGCGCGCCGTAGGGGATGATGCCCTGAAAGATGCAGGAGAACGTGTCGAGGATCGACGCGGCCTTGCGCGGTGTGATGCCGTACTCCTCGCTCATCTCCTTGGCGATGGGGTTTGCCATAACGATGGCGACGGTGTTGTTCGCGGTGGCAATGTCCATCGCGCCGACGAGAAGACCCATGCCGATCTGGCCGCCGCGCTTGCCGCGGAACGCCTTTCTGATCCAGCCGAGCAGCGCTTCAAAGCCGCCGTACTCACGGATCAGCGCACAGATGGCGGAAACTAAGATCGCGACCATCGAGGTTTCAAACATGCCGGCCGCGCCGCTGCCCATGTTTTCGAGCAGGGCCTTGACTGCGAGGATGCCGGTCTGCCCCGTCACGCCGGTCGCGAGCGCGATGACTGCACCGGATACGATACCGATGAGCAGCACAATAAAGACATTGATGCCGATGATGCCGCCGATGAGCACGAGCACATAGGGGATGATCTGAATGAGATTGTAGGCAGGGATGGGCGCGGGGTGCACGTCCGCATTCAGCGTCAGCACGAGGATGAGTGCGAGCGACGCGAGCGCGGCGGGGAAGGCGATGTGGAAATTTTCGCGGAATTTGTCCTTCATCGCGCAGCCCTGCCCGTTGCAGGCGGCGATGGTTGTGTCGGAAATGAAGCTCAGATTGTCACCGAACATTGCCCCGCCCATGACGGACGCGACACACAGCGGCAGGGAATAGCCGCTGGCCGCGGCGATGGGGATGGCAATGGGCGTGATGAGCGTGATGGTGCCGACGCTCGTGCCCATCGCGGTGGAGACAAAGCAGCTTACGACGAACAGCACCGCCACGGCGAATTTCGACGGGATGATCGAGAGCATGAAGTACGCAACGCTCTCCGCACTCGAGCGGCCCACGACGCCGACGAACATACCGGCGGCTAAGAAGATGAGCAGCATCGTGATGATGTTCTTATCGCCCACGCCGCGGCCCATCAGCGTGAGCTTTTCGTCGAACGACAGCGCGCGGTTCTGGCAGCAGGCTACGAGCAGCGCGATGAGAAAGATGACGACGATGGGGATGGAATAAAATCCCATCGGGATTTTGAGCACATACTCAAAGACAAGGCCGAGGCCCAGATATAAGACAAGGAACACTAAGATCGGCAGCAGCGCCGTGGGATTGGCTTTTTTCGACATGGGATGACACTCTCTTTCTCCAAACATAAAAAAAGCTCCTGCGCGGAGCTTTTTGTGCGATATGAATTATTATAAGGAGCGTGGAGGACCTTGTCAAGTGAGATTTGCCCAAAATTGAGCGCAAAAGGGCTTGACAGAAGGACTCTAATCTGTTAGTGTACAAATATACTCTAACAGATTAGAGAGGGAACAAGATGGAAACGCCGAAAATTTTTGAGAGCGAATACCGCTTCTGTCAAATCCTGTGGGCACACGAGCCGGTCAAGAGCCGTGAATTGGTCGCGCTCTGCGCCGAGCACCTGGGCTGGAAACCGACGACGACCTACACGGTCATCAAACGGCTCTCTGAGCGCGGGGTGCTGAAAAACGAGAATACCGTCGTCACGTCGCTCATCTCACAAGACGAGGCGCAGACCGCCGAGATCGACGAGCTGCTCGACAAGCGCTTCGACGGCTCGCTGCCCGCGTTCGTCGCCGCGTTTACAAAGTCGAGCCACGTGAGCGACAAAGAGCTTGACGAGGTGCAGAAAATGATCGACCTTTATCGAAAGGAGAATCATCATGGATGACGTCTTTTTGAAGCTCGTGAACCTCAGCATCAGCGCAAGCTGGCTCATTCTGGCGGTGCTCGTGCTGCGGGTTGTCCTCAAAAAAGCGCCGAAGTGGGTCATGCCGCTTCTCTGGGGTGTGGTCGCACTGCGGCTTGTCTGCCTGTTTTCGATTGAAAGCGCGCTCTCGCTCATCCCGAGCGCCGAGACCATCCCAAGCGAGATCGTGACCGAAACGCGCGAGCCGGTGCTCTACGAGCAGGCGACGCTTGACATCGTCACGAATCCGACGCTGCCTTCGGCGGCGGAGGTCCCCGTCGGCGTGAGCCGCCAGCAGGCGCAGGTCGATTTCAACATCTACAGCGTCCTCTGGCTCGCCGGCATGGCGGCGCTGCTCGTCCACGCGCTCGTGAGTGCGGGAAAGCTGAAAAGAAAGCTCGCAACGGCGATTTTGCTGCGAGATAACATCTACGAGAGCGAATTTGTCGATTCGCCGTTCGTCTTCGGCGTGGTGAAGCCGAACATTTATCTTCCCATGCACATGGACGAGGGGACGGCGGCGTATGTCATCGCGCACGAGCGCGCGCACCTCGCCCGCCGCGACCACTGGTGGAAGGTGCTCGGCTACCTCGTGCTCGCGCTGCACTGGTTCAACCCGCTGGTGTGGGTCGCCTACATCCTCTTCTGCCGCGACATCGAACTCGCGTGCGATGAAAAAGTCGTTAAGGGGCTGGACGGTGCGGCACGCGCGGACTATTCGCAGGCGCTATTATCCTGCGCCGCGCCGAAAAGAGCCGTCGCGGCCTGCCCGCTGGCATTCGGCGAGGGGAACATCAAAACGCGCGTGAAAAGCGCACTGCACTACAAAAAGCCCGCGTTTTGGGTCGCCGCCGCGGCGGTGCTCGCGGTTGTGATCATGGCCGTGTGCTTTTTGACGAATCCGAGGTCGGAGCGCGGCAGCCTTGTCTGGGCGCAGAAGCTGAATGCGGCGGACGTTGCGTCAATCGAGCTCTACGTTCCGGCGGAAGGGGAGGCGCGGCAGTATAAAAAACTCGATACGGAAGAAATGGCACAGGCAGTCGAACTGATCAACAGCAGCCGCGGCACATATATCGAAAAACCGGAGACGGTTTACGCCAGCTTGCCGGTGTGGTTCCTTCTCACGATGGACGACGGCACGGTGCATGCTGTCGGCAGCGTAGTGGGCCATTATCTGATCATCGACGGCGATACTTTTGATGCGGACGTCGAGAATCAGGCGGAATGGGAAAACTATGTGCTAAAGGGCGATTCGGCAAGTCCGATCGACATGGCAGACCGGCTGTCGTATGCACTCTATGGGATGACAACGGGGGTGTATACGCTCGGCGAGGCCGTTTTCGAGGATTCCGTCTGGGAAACCAGCTATGAGGAGACCTTTGCCAATACGAAGTCCACGCCCGAGCTGTGGCTTTCCTCCGCACTTGGCACGGACATGACCGGTATTCTGTACGGTACAGTGACGGCGGCGAGAGGATACAGCTACCGCTTTTCGGAGTGGGAGGAGATCGACCTGACCGTGAGCAACTTCGACTGGCTGTTCCGCAGCGGAAGCGGCGAAGATTGGAACGGCACGAGCGCTGCGAAGCTGCGCCGAGAAAATGTGCGCGCCTGGCGCGGCACGAGAACGGCTGAGGACGACAATGCGACGGCCCCGCTTGAGAGATATCTCCGCTGGGATGAGCTTGCGGCGATGGACCAGTGGCTCTTATTGCAGCAGAAGGACGGCAGCCTTTACCTTGTGATGGGCTATCGCAGCGGGGGACTTCCCTACAGCGGGGCGCATCCCTACCGCTGGATCGTCCGCCTGAACGGCGGCGCGACCGAGCTGACCCGCGCTGACCTGAACGGCGACGGGATCGAGGAAGTGATCTCCTATACCGGCACTTCCACGCAGAAGCCGTACCGGCTGCGGGTGAGCGATCAGAGCGGCGAAGAGCTCTGGAGCGCGGAGCTGGGGCTGGCGCACGCAGGCTGGAGCAGCTATTTCCTCTATCGCGACAGCGTCAAGACGGCGCTATTGTGCTACGAGCCGACGATGTATCAGGGCGAGGCGTCGTATTCCTATAGGCTCTTTCTGCTCAGCGGAAGCGAGACGACCACGCTGGCGGAGAATTCGGTGAGCTTCAGCATAAATCCCGATTCCAAAGACCCATGGCCCGCCGAGGCACAGAAATTCGCGGACGAGGTCAACAGGCTTTTAGATCAGAGCGAGCTTTTATTCTCCACGCTGAACGGCGAGCTGCACTGTTACGGCGACGACGCAGTCATCCGCTGCACAGATCCGTCGGAGAGCGACGGCAGCAGGACGCTGATGTCCGCCGACCTCGACAATGACGGCAGAGCGGAGCGGATTGTATGCAAGAACACGTTCGGCGTCTATGAGCTGTGCATCATCGATGACAACGGCGAGGAAATGATGCGCGAGCGCATGTCGGAGGGTGACGTGTACCTCCTTTGCCGTGAAAACGGGCGCGACATGCTACTGCTGTATCACTTGATCAAGGGCAAATATCAGGGCAGAAGCAGCTATTACGGCTATTACTATGGACTTTACACCTATGACGGCGGCAGCTGTCACGTTGTGGAAAATGCCAATGCGGGCATTTATCTGAATCCGACCGATGGTCAGAACGGCGAGTGGGGCAAATCGGAGGAAGCGTTCGCCGCGCGCGTCAATGCGCTGATAGCCCAGAGCGAATTCCTTGTCGCTTGGCAGGATGGCGAGCTCATTTTGACGAGCGAGGTGTATCGCTGGTACTGCGTATCGCCGAGAAAGCTCACGGCGACGCTGGACAGCACGACGGTCAGTTTCGGCAAAAAGAGCTGGGACTTTGCCGGGCAATACCCGTCGCTCAGCGGCTTTGAGGGCAGCGAGACGGTGGGCAACTACCTTGTGGTGACGGGACGTCTGGGGAAGAAAAACGACCTCTATGTGGTGTTCAACGCCATAGACGGCACGCTGCTTAAGACCTTCCCCGGCAACAACCTTATCTGGCAAGGGAATGACCTTTCCACCGCCGTCTACTCCTACTGGTCAGACATCTACGCGCTCAACGGAACGAAGCTCGCCGCGCTCGAACTCGCGAGCGGCGAGGAGATCAGCGGCCTCGCCTTTGCGCCCGACGGCGTGTCGATCATTGCGACGGTCTCCGGCAAGAGCGGCGAGCGTAAGGTGACGGTCACGCGCGAGGGCAGCGCGCAGCAGACCTCGCTCACCGACTGGACGGAGGGCGACGGCGCGGAGCGCACGTACTTCGCCCCTGTCGGGATCGAGGGGAACGAGACATTTCTGGCGACGGTCGGCGTGAGCTACCGGCTGGAACAGCAGTCAGACGGCGCATCCCGCATCGCGGAGATCACAGGCGCGCAGGGGCTCACGCTGCCGCGCTACCGTCGCGGCTGGGTCAGCGTGGACGAAAAGGCAGACGTGCTGGACGCCGTGATCGCGGACGACGGCAAGAGCGCCGACGTGACGGTGCAGTATTACGCGAGCCTTGGCGGGTCGGGGTACCAGCCATACACGGCGGTGGTTCATATTGTCGCACCGTAGGGTGCGAAGGGAATTCCTGCATCGTGCAGGAGTGCGCTAAAGGGGGATACTCTCTTTCAAGAAAGAGAGTATCCCCCTTTATAACCCCCGAGAGAAAGGACGAGGGGCCTTCCCCCTCGACCCCGCACATTGTGAGTTTGCAGCTTGAATGACTGCACGCGCTGCGCAGTGTAGGTGCGGTGTACATGGCTTCGCCATGAATCCCTGCGAGTCGTTACCGCTTGCAACCGCGCCTTACTATCGTGAGGCGCGAGTGACGTTTGCTCGGCGGCAGACTGCCTGCGGAATGCGGCATTGCTGCGCTCGCCGCATTGTTGACACTGACGGTAGACGGAAATTAGTTTGTACTCCTACAAGATCAGCAGAGCGGCACCCGCAAGGGGTGTGCCGCATCCGTAAGGCGGCAAAGCCGCCAACGGCTGCGCAACAGCGGATAATAGAAGCAGAGGCAAGTCGTGTAGCAAACCCCAACGCGGCAACGCTGCGCGCAAGCATTTCCATTCCGGAGGCAAAAAGGTCATTCGAGATTGAGACTGCCAATCTAAAACCTTTCTCTTGGGGGATTTAAAGGGGGATATTCTCTTTTGTGAAAGAGAATATCCCCCTTTGACTGCGTGCCGCAGAGACTGCGGCATTCCTCCGTGAACCACGGAATTGTTACTGAAATGATCAGTGAATATTCAAAACGCCGTCTTCGTTTTGGAAGAGGACAAAATAATCCTGCACGCGCTCGAACGGTGCGTTGTAGAGGAGGGGCCTGTTGACGTTAAAGTCCTGATAATCGCGCGCGGTCTTCACGGGGTACTGGAAGCAGCCGTTCTGGTGGACATAATAGAATAGTCCCTCGAATTTGGTGAACTCGTCGATGTTGTTGGAGAGGGCGCAGGCGACGTAGCCGCGCTGGTTCGTGCCATCGTTCGGGAAAGAGGCATCGGCGCAGTAGAGCTGCCGGAAGCAGTTCTCGTACCAGCTGCCAAGGTTGACCTGATCGGTGCCAGGATCGATGTAGGGGGCGGTGTAAGCCGTGCCGTCCGGACCGTCATAGAGCACCCGGCCGGAGAACTCTTTGGCAAACCAGGAGTTGCTGTCGTGGTGTGGCTCAAAGGCAAGGCTCTCCGTGCCGTAAAAGCGCACGCCATCGTCCCAGCGAAAATGACAGGCGACGAATAGCCGGTCAAAGGGCCGTTGGACGGCAACGATGGTCAGGTGGAAGGCGTCATTCGTCTGCGGCTTATTGGAGTAGTTGATATAAGCGCTGCCTGTGCACTCTTTGATGACCACGCGCTCGGCGCGGAGACAGGTGAGAAGGTCCTCGTCGGAGAGGTCGTTGAGCTCGGATTCGGGATAGCCGAGGGCGAGGAGCCTTTCATGGGCTTCGATCACCTGTGCGTCGGTGCTGGCCTCTTTGGGCGTCCAGTCTATGCGGTAGGAGCCGAAAAACAGGAAGCCACAGGCAATGACGACAGCGAGGACGGTGAGCAGCGAGCCGACGAGCTTGTGATTTGAGAAGCGCTCCTTGATCGGCTTGATGGCGCAGCCCTGCGCGGCCATCGACTTCGAGAGCTTTTTGAGGCGGACGACCAGGTAGAAATACCAGACGAGGTAAGCGCCGAGCAACAGGGAAAGCGAGGCAAACAATGCCGCTGCGACATAGAGCAGAATGTACCAGAGCAATAGAACGCCCGCGGCGGGGGCGGCAGGCGGCGTTATGCCTGCGTCGCGCTGCATATCGAGCAGGCCCTGCCAGAGGCAGAAGAGCAGCACGAGCTGCACGGCGGCGGCAACGACGGTGAAAAATGCCGCCAGGCCGGTGTCCGCACGGTAGATCACGGCATCCTGCCCAAGCTCAACAAAAAGGAGCAGCATGTGCAGGCAGGCGCAGACATAGCCCGCGCGCAGGAAGCCGTTGACCCGCCGCAGGGCGCGGAAGCCGACGAGCAGGCAGAGCGTGCCGACCAGCGGCAGCAGCACGTCGAGGTTCCAAAAGTTTAGCGTTACGCCAGTGACGGCGAGGCCGCCGGCGATCAAGCCCATCGCGCGGCAGAAGGGCGAATCGCTCACATCGGGCGTCTCTACTTCGGGCGCGGAGAGCGCGTCGGCCATCTCCTGCGCGGGCGTGAGGGCTTCGGACGACTCCTCCTGCGCGGAAGCATCGGTGGGCGGTTCGGGCAGGGGAGTTTGCGGCAGATCAGAAAAAACTTGGTCGGTCATGCGAATTCCTCCTTGACGTTATGTGAACAGAATCATAAGATCGAGACGACGAGATGCCAGACAGCGTCGGTGAGATAGTAGCCGAGGATCGCCGAGACGAGGTTTGCCGTCACGGCGTAAGCTGCGGCGCGCTTTTTGCTGTGTCCTTCCAGCATGCCGCAGCCGGCATAGAGATAGGCTTCAACAATGAGGATGAGCAGCTCTGCGGGAAGGAAAACGACGAGGTAGCCGAACATACTCAGACCGCGTTGAATGGCAAGTTTCGAGGAAGCGATCGCCAGAAGTCCCTGTGTGAAGAGATTGACAGACAGAAATGCCATCCAGTTCTGCTTCCACGAATACTGAAACAGCAGCAGGATGATCCCCTCAATCAAAAGCGTGGGCACGAGCGTTGCGACAAATTGCAGCAGGTAGCCGGGGATGGTTGAGGGAACGGAAACGGTGACCGCCGACGTATCGTCCGACCAGTTGACCGTGACGGACGATTGCAGAACGCGGCGATTGAGTATATCGGAGACCCAGACCTTGCCGGATTCGGTGACGAGGATGATGCGGTAGGTGCTCGGCACACCGACGTAGCCGAACCAGTGCAGTGCATTGCCAGAGGCGTCTGTCCCTTCCGCGTACAGCTCGCCCCACATCGGCGCGCCGGTCGTGCCCTGCGCCACGCAGGCGTGCCAACCGGCGGGAACATTGTCGCGCAGAAGTGCTAAGAGGTCGGGGTCGAGCGTATCCTCTTTGCCGTCGTAGTTCCAGTCGATGCCGTCGATACGGTTTCCATCTTCCGTGTCCCAATCACCCTTGGCGAGCAGGTCGAGATAGTAGGGCTCCTGCGGCGCGTTTTTGACGCGCACGATGAGTTGGGGCTTCGGCCCGTTGTCGGCAAAGGCAAAGGTTGTGAGCGCAAGAGACGCTAGGAGCGCGCAAACAAGCGTGCGAAGAGATTTTCGTTTCATCCAAATTTCCTCCTTTTGTGTGTGGGGTGTTCCATCTTCCAACCATATAGACGCAAAAGATAACAAAAAAGTTCACGCTTTTACAAATTTTATCATAAAATATTGCGCTGCGGGAAAAAGTTCTGGCGGGGCGTTGTACTTTTTTCATATTCTGCTACAATGGGGGAGAGAAAGAAGCGCATTGGGGGAACGGGTATGAAATGGTATGCGATCGGCAAGACGCTGACGCCACTGGACCGCGCGCCGGAGAGCGGCGCGGCGGTGGTGCTGCTGAATTCGGACGAGTTGGTGCACGAAACGGCGCTGCCGGGACTCGAAGCGGTGCTGCACCATACGCCGAGCACGCGGGACGCGCACGTCTGCAAGGCGGAGGTGCGCTCCAACTGTCTGAGCGGAACGCTCGCACTGCCGCGCGGCCGCAGGGACGGCACGCGCCTTTGCTGCGGCTATCTCGTGACGAAGGACCGCGTGGTGCTGGTGGACGACGGAGAGATGGCCGAGCCTTATTTGAAGCACATCGCCAAGGAAAAACGCCTGACAGAAAACAGCGTCGGACGATTTCTCTACGACTTCTTCGAGCTGCTGATCGCCAGGGACCTGCACCGCCTCGAGGAGATCGAAGACCGCGCGACGGCGCTGGAAGAACGCGTGCTCGCGGGCGAGCTGGAGGAATTCAGCACCCCGATGAGCGAGCTGCGCAAGGAGACGATGGCCTGGTACCGCTACTACTCCCAGCTCGACGACGTGGCGTGCGAGCTGCGGGAAAATGAGAACGGCTACTTTTCGGATGAGGAGTGCGGACTGTTCCGATTATTTGAAGAGCGCGTCATCCGCCTGCGCGAGGAATCGCAGCTGCTGCGCGAATACTGCACGCAGATCCAGTCGCTGTTTCAGTCGGAGATCGACATCCGGCAGAATCGCATCATGCAGATCCTGACCATCGTGACGACGATCTTCCTGCCGCTGACGCTGCTGGTCGGCTGGTACGGCATGAACTTTTCCGGCATGCCGGAGCTGCACTGGAAATACGGCTACCCCGCGATCATTCTTGTGAGCGTCGCCGTGGTGGTGCTGAGCCTGTGGGTGTGCAAAAAGAAAAAATTCTGGTAAGCAAAAAGGAACGGCGTGAGCCGTTCCTTTTTGCTATCAGAGATCACTTTTTATCGAAGTAGTAGTCGCGGAAGTTGTGGTATTGCGCGGCGTAGTAGCGCAGTAGGCGATAGAGTCGAGAGAGCGGCAGATCGCCCTTGCAGAAGAGCGTGTGCGTGCCCTTGAACTGCTTGAGCTCGTCGGAGAGCTCCTGATCCTTGACATAGCGGCGCAGAATGCCGGTCGGCACGTTCTGCCAGAGGGCGACGGTGTGGTTGTAGACGCAGTCCTCGCGCTTGCCGTAGACGACATCGTTCGTCAGTAGCTTCATCATGTTCAGCCCCGCGGCACGGCAGAAATAGCTGCTGCGGCCAAGACGCGGGTTGATCTCGAAGAGCACGTAGCGGCCCGTGCGGGAATCGTACTTCATGTCGATGTTCGAAAAACCGACGTAGCCGAGCTTTTCGAGAAACTCCTGCATTTTGTCATACAACGCCTGATCGCCGCGCGAGATGATGGCGGCATAGTTGCCGACGGACTTGGGGTCGTAGTATTCGAGCACCGGCTGGCCGAGGCACATCGCGCGCACATGGCCGTCAAGGTCCGAATAGCTGTTGAGCACGCGCATCGCGTCGTCGCCGCCGGGGATAAACTCCTGCAAAATGAGCTTGCCGCGGTAGTCCGACTGGTTCATGCTGTGGACCATCGTGAGGTACTGCTCGCGCGTGTCGAAGAAGAAGACCTTTTTCTGCCCCTCAAAATGGCAGCGGAGATAGTCGAGTGCATTGGAATTCTCGGGCTTGACGACGATGGGAAAGTCGAACGGAAGGCGGTCGACGACGCTCTCGCGCTCCTCAGGAGAGGCGACGACGGTCTTGGGATAGTCCATGCCGTACTGCTCGCAGAGGGCGTAGAACTTGTCCTTCGTGTCGAACGTTTCAAGCAGCTCATCCGAGATGAAGCGGTTGGCGATGAGCCCCTCAAAGTGGTCGTAGTGGCGGCAGAGAAGACCCGTGTAATAGTCCGAGCAGGGGATGACGAGCAGCTTTTCATAGTCCTGTGCGCACTGCTTCAGCACGCCGAGCAGCGCGCCGGGGAAGACCTCCTCGCGCTCAAAATCGGGGATAATGCGGCAGAGAAACAGGTGTGAGCTACGCGTGGGCACGAGCTGCTGCGTGCACAGCAGCAGCGGTGTGACGTGATAGGCCTCCTGGAAGAGGCGCGCCGTGCCGTAGGCGTTCTCGTCGCTGCCGAGGATGATGGGCAAAAAGTCCTTTTTTGCCTTTTTGCCGCCGGGGGCGGGCGCGGGGGAGTGCGTCTTGTCGTACTCGGCGAGATATTTTTGCGTCAGCTCGACGTCGCTCGGGTAGGGGACGAAGACGCTGCCGCGCTTCATCGTTGTCTCCTCACCCTTGCCGGTCAGCAGAATGACGCGCGCGTCCTTGCCGTCCAGAATTGCGCGGCGGATGCACTCGGCGCGGTCCTCAAGGACAAGGTGCGGACAGGCGACGTGCTGTTCAATGTCGGCGGCGATCTGCGCAAACGGCTCTTCGCCGGAGTCCTCCTCGGTGATGAAGACGAAGTCGCAGTTCTGCCCGCTCAGCTCGCCGAGGTCTTTTCTGCGCTGGAGCGCGTGGGAGCCGGGGCAGCCGAAGACGGAGATCATCTGGCGGCCGGGGTATTCGATCTTCGTCGAGCGGTAGAGCGCGTCAAAGCTCATGCGGTTGTGCGCGTAGTCGACGATGACGGTGACGTTCTTGTCGCGGCTCTCGTAGATCTGCATGCGGCCCGCGGCGCGCGCCTTGCGAAGGCCCGAGCGCACATACTCCTCCGGCACGTCGAGCACCATACAGATGGCCATGGCAGCGAGGGCGTTGGAGATGTTGAAAAGGCCGGGCATCGTGATGGAAAATTCACCGTTGTACTTGAGCGAGGAAACCGTGAAGTAGAGCCCGTCGCTGCGCTTTTCCACATGCTGGCAGGAGACAGTGTCGCTTTCGTGTGAGCCAAACGTGATGAGGTTGCAGCGGTCCTTGGCGTATTCGATGACGCGATCCGAGTACTTGGCGTCGGTATTGACGCAGCCGAAGCGGCAGGAGTCGAAAATTTTGAGCTTGGAGTTGAAGTAATCCTCGAAGTCCGGGTGCTCGATGGGGCTGATGTGGTCGCTGCCGATGTTCAAAAATGCAGCGACGTCGTACGTGATACCGCGCACGCGGCCGTATTTGAGCGCCTGGGACGAGGCCTCCATCACAAGATGCGAAATGCCGCTTTCATAGGCGTTTTCAAAGTGCTGGTAGAGCTCAAGCACCTCGGGCGTGGTGATGTGGGACTCCTCGGTGCTCTTGCCGTCGTAGTTGTCGATAGAGGAGAGAATGGCGCACTCGGGCATCGACTGCGCGCGCAGCCAGTCATTTAAGATGTAGCGCACGTAGTAGGCTGTGGTGCTCTTGCCCTTTGTGCCCGTGATGCCGACGCTTGTGAGCTTGTCCGTCACATGGTTATAAAAGAGCTGACCGAGCACGACGAGGGAATAGCGAATGTCGTTGACAAGAAGACAGGGCGCGTCCACATTGTGCTTTTTCTCGGCGACGTAGGCGATCGCGCCGCGCGAGAGTGCGTCGCACAGGTACTCTTCCTTGAAGTGTGCGCCCTTGCAGATGAAAAGCGCGTCCTCGCTCAGTGCGCGCGTATCGTAGGTGAGGCAGTGGATCTCGCGCGCGGCGAGCTCGTCGCTCACGGTGCTTTCAACTAAAATGCCTGCCTCGTGCAGTGCGTCGACATATTCTCTCAGTGTGTGAACGGTATTCATAAATAGCTCCTTTGGGTCTTGCTTTTTCGGCAGGACGGGATAAAATATAGGCGATATCGCGTCGGATCGACACGATATTGGCAAGCAATCTCATTTCCGAAGGGGGAACCAACATGACTTATCAGCAAGTGCTGGAAAACGCAAGGACCTGCATCGGCCCTTACTGCAAGGCGTGCAATGACTGCAACGGCAAGGTCTGCCGCAACACGATGCCCGGCCCCGGCGCCAAGGGCGAGGGCACGGGCTTTATCCGCAACGCAGAAAAGTGGCGTGAGATCTGCGTCAACATGGACACCATCTGCGAAAATTCACAGGTGGACACCTCATTCACGCTCTTTGGCCGGACGTTTGAGATTCCGGCGTTCGCCGCGCCGGTGGGCGCGATGCGTCTTCACTACGGGGACAAGTACGACGATCTTGCATACAATGATATCCTTGTGCGCGCGTGCGCAAACGCGGGCATTCTCGCTTTTACCGGCGACGGTACCGACCCGAAGGTGGTCGAGGGCGCGGCTGAGGCGCTCAAGGCGAACGGCGGCTGCGGCGTGCCGACCATCAAGCCGTGGGATATGGATACAATTCGCGAAAAGTTCGCGCTCGTGCAGGAAGCCGAGCCCTTCGCCATCGCAATGGACATCGACGCGGCGGGTCTGCCGTTTTTGCAGGGGCTGACGCCGCCGGCCGGCAGCAAGAGCGTCGAGGAGTTAAAGCAGATCGTCTCCTGGGCGCAGCGTCCGTTCATTCTGAAGGGCATCATGACCGCCCGCGGCGCGGAAAAGGCGCTGGAAGCGGGCGCGAGCGGCATCGTCGTTTCAAACCACGGCGGCCGTGTGCTCGACCATTGCCCCGCGACGGCGGAGGTGCTTCCGGACATCGTCGATGCCGTCGGCGGCAAGATGACGATTTTTGTCGACGGCGCGATCCGCAGCGGCATGGACATGTTCAAGGCGCTGGCGCTCGGTGCGGACGCGGTGCTCATCGGCCGTCCGTTTGTTACCACCGTCTATGGCGGCGGGGAGGAGGGCGTGCAGCTCTACGTCCAGAAGCTCAAAGCAGAGCTTGCCGACACGATGCGCATGTGCGGCGCGCACTCGCTCGCGGACATTGATCGCAGCATGCTATATGGTTTTTGATCATATAACATATAGTATAGCACCGCAAAAAAAAACTGACAAGTGAAAATCGGGAGAAGAGGACGGCGAGGCTAAGTCGTCCTCTTTTTTGTCGGCTGCATACTATATAAAATATGAAAAACGGGAACAAAATCGCCGCGCGTTGCGTCTTAAAAAATAAAGCATCCCCCTTGAACCGATTTGATCATGGAGGAAAAGAAATGAAAAAGACAACGAGCCGTATTCTGCTCTCCGCGCTGACGGTGCTGGCGCTGCTCTCTCTTAGCGGCTGCGCGCAGGAAAAAGAGGAGAATACCAAGCAAAGCGACCCGCAGGCACGGGAGGCGATCCTGCAATGCTGCGAGACGATCTTCGGCAGCACGGAGGAAACAGGCACCTATCACATCCGCGTGACGGACGAACAGGACGGCGGGCGCGTGGATGAATACGACTGCCCACGCGGCGTGAACAAGTGGGGAGAAGCGTTCTCGCTGACCGACGGGATATCGGAGGAAGAGACCTTTGCCGCGGCGACGGAAAAGGACTGGGAAGCCTGCCAGAACGGCCTTGCCGCAGAGTTTTCTTATGGGGATAAGACGATCAGCGTTGTGCCGCGCTCGGGAGACCGTTCCCCCGCCGAGGGTGAGAACTGGCATTATGAGTTTCCCTGCGGCGATACGCTGCGCCTGACAGACGGCACAGAGACGGTCTACGTGAAAAATGACAGCGGCTGGCTCGCTGAGCGGCTTTCCGCCTGCATGCAGGAGGCGGTGGAAGCAAAAATCTATGATTTGCAAGTGGACAGCGCGGAAATGGATGATGAAGCTGTTGCGAACGAGTTCTGCGCGCAGTTCGCCGCCAACCTGAACGCCACACCGTGCTGGTACTACAGAAAACCAGATGACGCCGCGGTACAGGAGCTCTCTTCGCGTGTGTTTGATGCGTATTACGGCGAAGAGGACCCGAATTTCTGCTTTGAATTTGGCGCGATGCTGCGCTTTGACGAGCCGGAGTCCTCGCGCCGCTACGGCTGGGAGGCCGGCAGCGGCATGATCGAACCGTCCGGCGAGGGCGAATATGGCGATTATTACAGATGGGTCGTAGGAGCGGATGCCTGTAAAAATGAAGAGGGCGACTGGTACATCGAAGGGACCTGGACAGGCGGCGGAGGCGTTCGACTGCCCTACATCGGGCGTGACTGGGATTCTGGGCAGCAGACCGCGACGACATCGCAGCTTGTGGAGTGCTGGCTTCTGTCGGCGGGCGAGTCGCACGAGTGGCGGCTTCCCAATATGATCTATAACCGCCCGAGCGCCGAGCTGCGCGAGGCGCTTGCCAGTCTTGCACCCGAACAGGCGGTGGAATTGGAAAAGGGCCTGCGCAAGGTGTGGGACGATCCGCTGCACGCCGATATGTTTCCGGGCGGTTATGACGCCAAGCTCAGCGCGGACTGAGCACGCTGGCAATCATTGCATTTGCAATCCGGCGGCAAAAACGGTAGAATACCGCCTGTCTTGATCGAGGCGCATTCCAGAATCGAGGAGGACTTGACGCCATGTTTAACTGCGGCAATTTTGATTGCGGCACGCTCTTTACGATGCTGTGCCAGCTGTTTAGCGGCTGCTTCAACTGATAGCAGTGCAAATGCACGGTGGGGAGGGTGCTTTGCGCCCTCTCCGCCTGTCCATTTTGCACAGTCTAACAAACAAATTGTGGAAAAATCAAAAAGTTTGAAAAAAGGTGTTGACAAAAGGGGCGGTAGGTGCTAAGATAACACCTGTTCCGCGAATGGAGCGTGCACCTTGTAAATTAAACAACGAAACTTTGACAAGCACCAGATGAAAAACTGTGCGAAATGCACAGAGCTTGCGGAGGACCGGTTAAGTCAATTACGGTCTGAAGTAAGGATAAAAAGTTTTAAGCTATGACAAATAGCTCGATAAAGATTAGCTCAGACTTAGGTCTGTGTTGATACCATTTTATTGAGAGTTTGATCCTGGCTCAGGACGAACGCTGGCGGCGTGCTTAACACATGCAAGTCGAACGAGAATCTACTGAAAGAGTTTTCGGACAATGGATGTAGAGGAAAGTGGCGGACGGGTGAGTAACGCGTGAGGAACCTGCCTTGAAGAGGGGGACAACAGTTGGAAACGACTGCTAATACCGCATGACGCATAGAGGTCGCATGATCTTTATGCCAAAGATTTATCGCTTCAAGATGGCCTCGCGTCTGATTAGCTAGTTGGCGGGGTAACGGCCCACCAAGGCGACGATCAGTAGCCGGACTGAGAGGTTGAACGGCCACATTGGGACTGAGATACGGCCCAGACTCCTACGGGAGGCAGCAGTGGGG
>ERZ827126.1177-NODE-1177-length-26421-cov-5.981946_pt1 | contig 26421 bp, 19 predicted proteins | sample MGYA00519780_ERZ827126 | MGnify/ENA primary metagenome ERZ827126 (study PRJEB31778, sample SAMEA3449262) | human gut metagenome | biome: human gut; feature: human-associated habitat; material: faeces | place: United Kingdom | collected 2010/2012 ...
GCGCCCTTGAAGTTGAACGTCAGATTGTCCAAATGCGGCCCGCGCAGCGTCGAGCCGTTACGCGGTTTGGTAAAACCGCGTAACCCTACAGCTCCGTTACTTCAACGCTGTTGTAGACCTCGTCCCAGCGGTCCATGACCAGGTGGCCGGTCTTGGGATCCATGGCGTTAAGCTTGCCGCAGGTATTGGCGGTCTTGAGCACCGTGACGTCGTCGGCATCAGCAGCAATCGCATGCGCAAAGCCAGCGATGGTCGAGTCGCCGGAACCCGTTGCGTTCACAGCCGCAATCGCGGGCGTCTTGGCGCGGAACGCGCGACCCTCATGGAAGCCAACCGAACCGGCAGCGCCCATCGAAACGACAACCCAGGGGATACCGCCAAAACGGTCATCGGCGGCAAGCGCCTCGCGCAGGGCATCGACATCATCGGTCGTAAAGGACGTACCCAGTAGGCCGTTAATCTCGGTCAGGTTGGGCTTTACGAGCTCAGGCTTAGCGTCGGACTCCAGCGCGGCCTCCAGCGATGCACCCGAAGTGTCGAGCAGCACCTTGGCGCCCGCCTCCTCGGCGATCTTGACGAGCTCGGCATAGTAGCCGGCATCGACGCCACGCGGCAGCGAGCCCGAAAGCGTCACAACGTCCGCCTTCGCTGCAAGCTCGGCAAACTTGGCCGTAAAGGCCTCGAGCTCGGCCGGAGCGATCTGCGGGCCGCTCTCCAGCAGCTCGGTCTGATTACCCTCGTGCAGGATATTCAGGCAGATGCGCGTCTCACCAGCAATAGGCACAAAGTCGTTCTTGACGCCGTCGGCATCCATGAGCTCGGCCATATAGGCACCCATGTGGCCACCGAGTAGACCGGTCGCGAGCACGTCATCGCCCAGCTGCAGCAGCACGCGGCTCACGTTGAGGCCCTTGCCGCCAGCGGTCTTTTCGGGCGTCACGCGGTTTACATCGTCGATGATCAGCTTATCGAGCTGATAGCGCGTATCAATCGACGGGTTCATGGTAACGGTCAGAATCATATTGAACTCCTGTTTCCGGGGCACGACACGCGCGGCCCCAAACATACGATAGCTCGTTAAAGGATCTCGATCTCAAAGCCGCGGGTAACGGTCTCCCCCGGCTTGGCCACCAGGCAGCCACGCTTGTGCTCCAGGATATCGTCCTCGTCGGAGCAGGTAGACAGGCCGCCCCACGGTTCCACGGCCACAAAGTCACCCTCGGGCTTGCTCCACACAATCAGGTACGGCATATCGGGAAACGTCAGGCGCACGCCCTTGTCCTCGGTTTTCTTGGTCAACGTAACCACGCGGCTCTCGAGCACGTCAAAGATGGTCTCCGCAAAGTCGAAGAGTTCGTGGGTCAGCGGCAGGTCATGGCCAGCCATCGGGTTCTTGCTGCGATGCTCAACATCAATCAGGCCCGTCGAGGGAACGGCAGTACAGAGCTCGGCGGCCTCGCGCTGCTCAAAACGGAGCTCGTAGTCGTCATAGGACTCGCCCTCGTCAAGCGGGCACTTAAAGCCAGGGTGACCGCCCACAAAGAACGGCATGTCCTCGGTGCCCTCATTGGTCACCTCGTACGACACGGCCACCTTTTCCGAATCGATCGTGTAACGAGCAACGATCTTAAACGGATACGGGTACTGCTCGAGCAACTCAGCATGGTCGGCAGAGCTTAAGCTCAGCGCAACCATGTTGTCGCTCTGCTCCTCAAGCTTCCACTCCTGTTTGCGCGCAAAGCCGTGGCGGGCGAGCTTTACCTCGCGACCGCCCATGGTCATTGCGTGACCGTCACGAAGGCCACCACAGATCGGGAAACAAATGGGTGCCTGGCCCGACCACACCGCCGGGTCGCCCTGCCACAGGTACTCACGGCCGTTGGCCGTAATAGAAGTGAACGACCCGCCCGCCGTGCTCAGTGCCACGCGGATAGAACCGTTATCAAGAACAAACTCCATAGGAGCCTTCCCTTTCTTACGACAGCCCGCCAAGTCAATAGGGCTGATAGAAAACCGGCCCGCGCCCCCTCACAGAAACGCGAGCCGTCAATTGAAAAGCTGCAAATCGCCAAGTACAGCCAAGAGCGAAGCACTCAGGCCAAGCAAGCAAACGTGTTATCGGAGCAGCTCGCCGTACCAGAACACTTCGCAACAACAGGGGCGATCTCACAGGTCACTCAAACGTCAGCGAGCGGCGCTCAGGTGCCCCAGGTCGCCGCGAAAGAGGAGCGACGCGTACTTCATGTACGCGAGCGACGGTTTGAGCGGCGAGATGGGATGCCTGGGCGGCGCGCAGCGTCGACCCGTTACGCGGTTTGGAAAACCGCGTAACCTCCTTAGTCGTGGTACTCGCCGCGGTCCCACTTCTCGAGGAACTCGTCAAAGAAGTGCGGGTCAGCCTGAGCCTCGGCGTCGGCCTTATTGCAGGCGTCGATCTTGGCGATCAGGGCGTCGTGCTCGGGAGTCTTCTCGTAGGGCTCCTCCAGGAAGGCAAGCATGATATCGGCCATCAGGAACTCGCCGGTGATCTTGCCACCAAAGCCCACGATGTTGGCGTTGAGCTCGCGACGGGCATACAGGGCAGAGGTCATGTCGCGGACCAGGGCGCAGCGGGCGCCGGGAACCTTGTTGACGGCGTTGGTGATGCCGATGCCGGTGCCGCACAGGGCCACGCCAAAGTCGGCCTTGCCGCTGGCAACAGCCTCGCCCACGGCCTTGCCATAGATGGGATAGTGCGTACGGGTGTGGCTGTAGGTGCCGCAGTCGAGCACCTTGTAGCCAGCCTGCTCCAGGCGGTCGGCCAGATAGATCTTCTCGTCCGTAACGATATGGTCGCAACCGATTGCGATGGTCTTCTTCATCAGAACGTCCTTTCGTCTGAATTCACAAGTTGAGGTAGAAGTTCGAGTTCTCGGTGGCTCTCGTTAGGCCATCTTGTTGAGCATGTCGACACGGATCTGGTGACGGCCGCCGGCGTACTGTGCACGCAGGAACTCGCGGGCGATCTTCTTGGCGACCTCGGTGCCCACAACGCCCGGGCCCATGGTGACCATGCGCGAGCCGTTGTGCTCGCGGGTCATGTAAGCGGAACGCTCGTCGGAAATGTTGGCGACGACCATGCCCTTGATCTTGACGGCGGCCATATAGGAGCCGACGCCGTACTTATCGAATGCGAAGCCCTGGGAATCCTTGTGCTCCAGCAGGTCCTTGGCAACGGCGGTCGCGGAATCGACAAAGTCCGCGGCAGGGGTCTCGGAATAGTCGACGACCTCGTGACCGTCGGCGATGAGCATCTCCTTGATGGACTCCTTCATCGACATACCGTCGGCATCGGAAGCGATTACAACCCTCATGACATCCTCCTTGAGAGATACGCAGGTGCGTAGTTTCTGTTTGGAAGTGTTGAATCGCGTTCAGGTCCGGGCATCTGAATGTGCGGTTCTTCACTGTTCGTGTTTATTTGAACACATTCGAACATCAACTGCAAGAATTATTTGTTTATCTTTGTTCTTTTTTGAACAAATACCGTTTACAGATGATTGCTGGCCGTTTGGGCCCGGCGCGGACGTAGTGACCACGTGTTCAACAAACAAAAGGGCGACCGAGAACGTGTCTCGGCCGCCCTTCTTACGGTTGATCTTCCAAAGATCGCTTTGCCGCCTACTCAGACTGCCCGCTCTTCTTGGCATGTCTGGACGGAGCGCTCAAGAAGCGACCCGTCAGATAGTTCGCGGGACCGGAGATATCGATCCCCAGCAGCACGTGTCCTAGCCATAGGAACGCCACGAGCACCAGCAGCGGGATAACGCACGAGGTCACGATCATCACGATGACGCCTTCGATGAGGTCGGTCACCTGCTGCACGATCTCATCGGTCATCTGCTTGGCGCCGCTGGTCACCGACGTGACCAGGTTCGAGGCCCCATCAGTCAACTGCTCAAGCACGTTTTTGGACTCCGTGGCCTCGGATTTTTTCTTGTTCGATTTTGAGCTGGTCTCGGCTGACTTGTCCGTGGTGTCGGCCGCGTCCGCAGCCTTTTGTTCAGCTTGCTCAATACTTACGCGATACGTTTCATCGACCTTCTGCGACACCCATACGCTCGCAGGCACAAGCGCCATACCGATCACGGCAACCACCAGCACGCGCGTCGCCACACGGCGCAGGACAGTGCTCGTGCTCCAGCGCCCGTGAATGCCGAGCGACACCGCAAAGAGCACCAACGCAAACGGGATTAAGATGCCCAGGCCAACCGACCACAAAATCGTGAGCAAATATTTCTCTAGGTATAGCACGGCAAGCACGATACCAAGGTTGCCCGAAAGCTGCGCGAGCTGCTCGGCAACTGGCGTTCCCGTATCGCCCGGCAGCGCAGTTATACCCGCAGATAGGGCGACGCACGAGGTCGTGAGCGCCAAAACGTTGCCCTTCTTTTGATCGATGACCTCGATGGTGGAGTCCCAAGTCTTGGTATCGGCGAAATGCGGACGAGCTACAAAGCCCGACAGCAGCGCCAGTACCACGAGCGCAACGATAAAGCCAATCTGCAGCTTTTTGTTTGCGCACACGACATCGGACAGGCTGGGCTGCAGCTCGGTTACCGTCGTATGCTCGGTTATCTGGACAGGACGCCCATGAGCCATCTCGTGCGCATCTGTCTTTTGAATCAATCCGTTGTCCGGCATTTGGACACCTCCTCATTCCGGCCTGCATTGCGGATGGAAGTATACCCACCCATCGAAAAACCGAACGGGAGGGCGTGCAGAAGCTCCAAGACTGCCCCCAACGACTAGTCGTTTAAGAACGTCCCCAATGACTGTCTCAGGATGAGTTGCGGTGGAATAGGGGTTGTTTTGCGCCCGCCGGCCCCTATTCAGTCCCCATTTCACCGCAACTTGGAGGAGGACAGAAAAAGCCCTGCCGCGGGTAGCGGCAGAGCTTTTGGAAGGGGACTTGATTGTGCGGACTCGTTAGGCGAGCTTGGCCTCGAGCTCGGCGATGCGCTTGTAGGCATCGATGGTAAAGCGGGCCTGCTTCTCCAGAATCATAGTGGTCATGAGAGTGTCCTGAGCGTGAGCCATGATGAAGGTCATCTCCATCTCGCCACCGCCGGCCTCCTGCGAAAGCAGCTTGGTCTGCGTGTCGTGGGCACCGATGAGCGCATCGCTGGCATCCTTGTGCAGCTGTTCGGCCTTCTCAAAGTCACCCTCGCGAGCAGCATCGAGCGCTGCAAGCAGATCGGTCTGGGCGTCACCTGCATATGCGACAATCTCGAATCCAACCATCGAGATTTCTTCTTTGGTTGCCATATTGCGTTCCTTTCACATATGAACCAATGGAGAGCATCGCGTCCGGGCATACGCGCTGCGTTGTGTATGACAGAAACAATAACATTCAAACAAAAAAGAACAGCTCAAAACGTAATTTCGAACTATGAACGGTCACTTTTCGCCCGTGAACGGTTTTTAAACCAATCTGAACAATATCGAACACAATTATCGGCAACCCAAACAGAGCCGCACCCTAACGCAAATCGCGCACCGTATCGCCCTCTACGAGCACACCGGGGATCAGCATGCGCTCCACGCCAGACGCACCCCCATCGGCGCCGGCAATCTTGTCGACCGCCCACATGCCGACGCGCTTGTTGTCAAAGCGCACCGTGGTCAGGCGACGGTCGGGCACGATATCGCCCAGGCTGTCATCAACACCCACCACGCTCACGTCCTCGGGCACACGCCTTCCGCACGACTCGAGCCCGCGAATGCAGCCGTAGGCCATGGCATCGTTGGAAGCATAAATGGCCGTACAGGTCGGATCTTCCGCCAGAGCCTGACCAGCAGCATATCCGCTCTGTGCCGTCCAATCCCCACGGACGAGTCGCGGCGGTTCAATACCATGCGCGCGCAATGTCTCGCGCCAGCCTTCCTCGCGCCGCATGCCCGAAAGCGAGCGCTCGGGACACGAAATAAAGTGCACGGTTTTGTGCCCCCGCCCCAGCAAGTACTCGACCACCTGGCGCGAGCAATCGAACTGGTCGTTATCGACCGTTGAACAGAGCGGGTGCTCCAGCATCGTAACGAGCACCGTCTGCATGCCGGGCAGCGGCTCGAAGGTGCCAAAGTCCGCCGGCATGCGATTCATGATCACGACCATACCGTCTACCGGCAGCGCGCTCATGCGTGACGATGCGCTCTCGAGGGTATAGGGGTGTCCATCTACTTTAGTGAGGGTGATGGCATAGCCATGTTTGTCGGCCGCGGCGGCAAAGCCCTCCATACGGTCGAGGTTGCCGGTACCGGTAATGTTGAACATGGCGACGCCGACGGTCTTAAACCTGCCACGGCGCAGCGATCGACCGGCAAAATTGGGGCGATACCCCAGCTCGCGCATGGCGGCACGCACGCGTTCCTTGGTCTCGGGGCGCACGCTGGGCGAATCGTGCACGGTGCGCGAGACCGTCTGCTCCGAGACGCCCGCGAGGCGCGCTACGTCTTTGACGGATACCGATTTTTTAACAGCGGCCATAGGTCGATCTTTCTATGTCAACGATGCCATTGGTGGCACCCTACGCAGTCAAATGAAACGTCTTCAAGTATATCTAACGCCTCCCCCACCATACGCTCACCACCCAAAACCTACCGTTCACCGACATTTTTGCTTCCCCGAACGGCTTTTGTCGCCCAAATGTTAACGTTGCCATTGTGCAAACACAGAGCCACCGGGCGGCTCAAACGTTTACGCGTAAGGAATCGACGGTTCGCAGGCACAGGAACCACCGGTTCGCGTCTTTTTTTGTGTCACAAAATGGCAACGTCAACATTTTGGCAACCGAACGTCAAAAGCTACCATCGTTGCTAACCCACCGACTCTTAGGAGCATTGCATGGAGCAACTCATCGCCATCATCGAAAAGGGCCAGCCCTTTTTCAACGCGATCGCCCGCAACAAGTACCTCAAGGCGATCCGCGACGGCTTTATCTCCGTCATCCCCATCATCATCTTCTCGTCCATCTTCTGCCTGGTAGCCTCGGTCCCCAACATCTGGGGTTTCTACTGGCCCGATGACATCAACAACGCCCTGTGGAAGTGCTACAACTACTCCATGGGCATCCTGGCCATCGCCTGCGCCGCCACCACGGCCAAGCACTTCGCCGACGCTCAGAACCGCGATCTGCCCAAGAACAACCAGATCAACTTTATCTCGTGCATGTGCGCGGCCATCATCGGCTTCTTGCTCCTTTCGAGCGACACCATCGCCACGGACGCTGCCAGCGGTTTCAACACCACCTACCTTGGTTCCAAGGGCCTGCTGACCGCTTTCATCGCTGCGTTTGTGACCGGCGTCATCTACAAGTTCTTCATTAAGCGCAACATCACCGTCAAGATGCCCGAGCAGGTTCCGCCCAACATCTCGCAGACCTTTAAGGACATCATCCCCTTCTCCGTCTGCATCACCGTCTTTTGGGTTTTTGACATCGTCTTCCGCGCTGCTTTTGGCTTCTGCTTTGCCCAGGGTGTCATCCAGGTGTTCCAGCCCCTGTTCACCGCTGCCGATGGCTACATCGGCCTCGCTGTGATCTACGGCGCCATGAGCCTGTTCTGGTTCGTGGGCGTCCACGGCCCCTCGATCGTCGAGCCCGCCATCGCCGCCGCTCTCGTTGCCAACATGACCGACAACCTGGCTGCGTTCCAGGCCGGCCAGCACGCTTCCGCTGTCCTGACCCAGGGTGCCCAGTACTTCGTCGTCTGCATGGGCGGCACCGGCGCCACGCTCGTCCTGGTCTTTATGTTCTGCTTCCTGGCCAAGTCCCAGGAGATGCGCGCCGTCGGTAAGGCCGCTATCGTCCCCGTGTGCTTTGCCGTCAACGAGCCGCTGCTGTTCGCCGCACCCATCGTGCTCAATCCCGTCTTCTTTGTCCCGTTTGTCTTTGCCCCGATCGCCAACATCTGGATCCTCAAGATCTTTATCGACTTCTTGGGCATGAACGGCTTTATGTACACCCTGCCCTGGACCGTCCCCGGCCCCATCGGCACCATCATGGGCCTGGGCTTCCAGCCGCTCGCCTTTGTGATGCTCGCCCTTATCCTGGTCGTCGACTTCGTTCTGTACTACCCGTTCTTCCGTGCCTATGACGCCCAGAAGTGCGCCGAGGAGGCCGAGATTTCCCAGGAGGAGCTCGCCGCCAAAAACGCCGAGAAGGCCGCCAAGCTCAACGATGCCTTCCAGGGCAAGGCTGACGCCAAGAGCGTTGCCGCCGGCGCTGCTGCCGAGGCCGTGAAGGCCGACGCCCCCGCCGCCGCTACCGAGGCAAAGACCGCCAGCGACCTCAACGGCAAGCGCGTGCTCGTGCTCTGCCAGGGCGGCGGAACCTCGGGTCTGCTCGCCAACGCGCTGGCCAAGGCCGCCAAGGAGCGCGGCATCAATCTTGAGACCGCTGCCGAGGCCTATGGCAACCACGTCGACATGCTCCCCGACTTCGACCTGGTCGTCCTGGCCCCGCAGGCTGCCAGCTACCTTGCCGACCTGCAGAAAGACTGCGAGCGCGTGGGTAACAAGTGCGTCGCCTGCCGCGGTAAGCAGTACATCGAGCTCTCCCAGAACGGCGACAAGTCTCTCGCCTTCGTCTCCGAACAACTTTCGAAGTAAGTAACGCTCAGGGCCAGCCGACCATCCAAGACCGGCTGGCCCTTCGATTTAGACGATTGGATCATCATGTCCGTTAACCCTGCTAGCGTCACCAACCCGCCCGCGCAGTTTCCCGAGGACTTTGTCTTTGGCGGCGCCACTGCTGCCTACCAGGTAGAGGGCGAGACCCGCACCCACGGTAAAGGCAAGGTCGCCTGGGACGACTTCCTGGAGGCCCAGGGGCGTTTCTCCCCCGATCCCGCTTCGGACTTCTACAACCAGTACCCCGTCGACCTGGAGCTGTGCGAGGAGTTTGGCATCAACGGCATTCGCCTCTCCATCGCCTGGAGCCGCATCTTCCCCAACGGCATCGGCGAAATCAACCCTGAGGGCGTCCAGTTCTACCACGACCTCTTCGCCGAGTGCCATAAGCACCATGTTGAGCCGTTCGTCACGCTGCATCACTTTGACACGCCGCTTCCCCTCTTTGAGAAGGGCGACTTCCTCAACCGCGAGACCATCGACGCCTTTGTGGACTTTGCCACCTTCTGCTTTAAGGAGTACGCCGACCAGGTGACCTACTGGTTCACCTTTAACGAGATCTGGGCCGACGCCTCCAACACCTACATCGAGGGCACCTTCCCCGGTGGCGTCAAGGCGCATCTGGCCGAGGCCTTCCAGTGCGAGCACAACATGATGCTCGCCCACGCCAAGGCAGTACTGGCCTTCCACAACGGCGGTTTTAAGGGCAAGATCGGCGTCATTCAGTCGCTGGAGTTTAAGTATCCGCTCAACGAGAACGACCCCGCCGACATCAAAGCCGCCAACAACGAGCACGTGCTGCAAAACCAGTTCTTGCTCGACGCGACGTTCCGCGGCGACTACGCGCCCGACACCCTCGAGTGCGCCAACCGCCTGGCCGCCGTCTCGGGCGGTACCATCCAGATCCTAGACGAGGATCTGGAAATCATGCGCGAGGCCGCCCTCTACAACGACTACCTGGGCGTTAACAACTACCAGTGCCGTTTCTTGAAGGCTTACGATGGCGAGAACGACCTGCACCACAACGGTACGGGCGAGAAGGGCACCGGCCGCTGGCGCGTCAAGGGCATTGGCGAGCACGTGAACAAGCCCGGCATCCCCACCACTGACTGGGACTGGATTATCTATCCCGAGGGTCTGTTCGATCTGCTCGTCTACATTAAGCAGCGCTACCCCAACTACAAGCAGATCTTCATCACCGAAAACGGCATGGGCTACAAGGACCCCTACAAGGACGGTTTTGTGGACGACCAGCCGCGCATCGACTACATCGAGCAGCACCTGCGCTGGTTGCTCAAGGCCATGGAGGTGGGCGTCAACGTGGGCGGCTACTTCCTGTGGAGTCTGCAGGATCAGTTCTCCTGGACCAATGGCTACAACAAGCGTTACGGCTTCTTCTACGTTGACTTTGAAACCCAGAAGCGCACGCCCAAGGCAAGCGCATACTGGTATAAGCACGTGGCGCAGACCCGTCGTCTAGACTAGCGGCTTGCGACGAGCGGTTGGCGGAGTTGCACCGCCCACATAACCTGTCCCCATTTCTCAGCCGGGGGCGGCACGTCACACGGCGAGCCGCCCCCGACCTTTTTGTTCAGGTCGGAAGCCGTTCGTCTCAATCTGTAACATCTAGCTGAGTTTTTTGGTCCTAGCTGTTACAGATTGAGACGAACAGGATTGCTCTTTCCGAAGAATCTAAATCTGTAACACGTAGCCCGCTTTTGACCGTCTACCTGTTACAAATCGAGACAAACGGAGTAGGACCTAACCCCGTATGTCCCTAACAGTCGAGCGTTCGACCAGCGTGCTCGGCACATGAATCGCCTCGATAGACGAGCTCTCTCCAATCGCCGCCTCAAACGCAAGCTTACCGACACCGCGCAAATCAAATCGCAGCGTCGTCAGCCGATTGTGAGGAACAAGTCCCTCGAGTGCGTCGTCGATACCAACCACGCTCACGTCGTCGGGCACGGACAGGCCCGCGTTCTCGAGCGCGGCGATAACGCCCAGCGCCATCTGGTCATTTGCCGCAAGCACGGCAGTCGGCGCCTGCGACCCGCCGGCAAGCACCTCGGCCGCAATCCGCTCGCCCATGGCGTACCCACTGTCCGCACTCCAATCGCCACGCAGCATCGGAGCGGCATCGACATGAGCACGACCCAGCGTATCGCGCCAACCGGCCTCACGAAAACGCGAGGAAATCGAGTTTTCCGGACCCGCCACAAACCGCATATTCGAGTGACCATGTTCCAGCAGATAATTGGTCAACAGCTCGCACGAACCATACTGGTCGGAGTCGATCGTCGTGCAGCGCGGATGCGCATACATGGACAGGATGACCGTTCGCACTCCCGGCTGGGGAACAAACTCCTCAAAATCGGGAGCCATGCGGTTCATGTTGAGAATCATGCCGTCGACGGGTCGCTCGACCATGCGGCGCGAGGCATCGGCAAGTGCATAGGGCTTGTCGCCGCCCATCTCGATCATAGTGACGGCAAAATCGTGCTCGCGCGCCGCTTGCATGATACCCTCGAGCGTCGCCAGGTTACCGACACGTGTGATGTTGTACATGCACAGGCCAATAGAACGATACGACCCGCCGCGCAACGCCGCTCCAGCAAAATTGGGACGAAAGCCCAGCTCTTCCATGGCGGCCAGCACACGCTTGCGCGTCTTTTCCGTCACGTTGGGCATACCGTTGACCACGCGAGACACAGTCTGGCGGCTCACGCCAGCGAGCGCCGCAACCTCTGCCGCGCTCGCCGAACGACCATTCCTTGTCTGCTGATCCATGCCTTCCACGCTAACCTGCTTCCCAACTATTCCCCGCGCCCATGGCGCATCGTACATACATTGATAACGTGCTCATGATACCCGAGCCATATACCACAACATGAAAACTTCTGTCAATCAAAACCGCTTACCGAACAAATACAACCGTTCGCGGCTGTTTGAAGTTGTTTTGTTTCTATACATCCCAGCCGGATGTTAACGTGCTTATTGTCAAATGTTCACGTGCTCATTTTGGTTCTAATCATTTTAAGATAGTGTTTATCGGGCTTTTTCACCGCTGAACGCTAACCAGGGAGCCTCCTGAGCGCAAACGCACAATATCGAACAGCGAGACGAGAGGGTGTATGCATATGTCTTTGCTAAACCGCGTACAGCAGCTGCCGAAGGGCTTTGTTTGGGGCGCCGCAACCGCCGCGTACCAAACGGAAGGTTCCACGAAGGTGGCAGGCAAGGGTAAGACCATGTGGGACGATTACCTTGTCGCCCAGGGTCGCTTTTTGCCCGACCCGGCCAGTGATTTCTACAACCGCTACGAGGAGGATATCCGCCTTTCTGCCGAGCATGGACTCAACGCCATTCGTGTGTCCATCGCCTGGACCCGCATCTTCCCCAACGGCGACGATGCCGAACCCCTCGCCGAGGGCGTTAAGCACTACCACGAGCTGTTCGCCTGCTGCAAAAAGTATGGCGTCGAGCCCTATGTGTCCCTGCATCACTTTGACTCCCCCGCCGCCCTGTTCAACCAGGGCGACTGGCTCAACCGCAAGACCGTCGACGCCTATGTGCGCTATGCCGAGTTCTGCTTCCGCGAGTTCCGCGAGGTCAAGAATTGGTTCACCATCAACGAGCTCATCAGCCTCTCGCACTCCCAATACATCCAAGGCAACTTCCCGCCCAACCATCACTTTGATGTGACGAGCGGCATCCAGAGCCAGCACAACGAGCTCGTTGCCCACGCCCGCGCCGTCAACCTGTATAAGGATCTTGACGAGACCGAGCACCTGGGCGGACGCATTGGCATGGTCAACGTCCTGACGCCGGCATATCCTGCCACCGACTCGCCCGCCGACCAGCACGCCGCCGACCTGTACAACGCCTTCTACACCGACTTCATCATGGACGGCGCCTTCCTGGGTCACTACTCCGCGCGCACCCTCTCACTCATCAACGAGATTCTGCGTGCCAACAACGCCACACTTACGGTTGAGGACAGCGACATGGAGGAGCTCGCCAAGGCGGCGCCCCGCAACGATATGTTCGGCCTCAACTACTATCAGTCGGCGTTTATCGCCGCCTACGATGGCGAGTCAACCAACAGCTTTAACGGCACCGGAGACAAGGGCACCTCGTGCTTTAAGTTTAAGGGCGTCGGGCAGCAGGTCGATATGCCGGGTATCCCCACCACCGACTGGGATTGGCTCATCTACCCGCAAGGCCTCTACGACACGCTCAAGCACATCAGCGCCACCTATCCCAACCTCCCCGTCATCTATATCACCGAAAACGGCCTGGGCCACAAGGACCCCGAGCCCGACGCAAACGGCATCGTCGCCGATCCCGAGCGCATCGACTTTGTCGACCAGCACATGGAGAAGGTGCTCCAGGCGCGCGCCGAGGGCGTCGACGTCCAGGGCTACTTTATCTGGAGCCTGCAGGACCAGTTCTCGTGGGCCAATGGCTATAACAAGCGCTACGGCCTGTTCTACATCGACTTCGACACGCAAAAACGCTACATCAAGCAGTCGGCACTCTGGTACAAGGAGCTCGCCGACACTATGGCGGACGCGCAGTAGCGCATCGCCTCGCTTTCCCCCGAGAAGGGAGCGGCCCTATGCGATACAAACCCAGCCGCTCCCCTCTCTCCCCCTGGGACCGACCCCGCCTGCACCCGGGCTTTTAGCAAGCGGGAGACCATATAGGTTTTCAACGTCCATGCCATTAAGATTTCATGCAAAGAGGAGCGTGAACTATGGAATCGATCGTTAAGTTCTTGGAGAAAGGTCAGCCGTACTTCGACAAGGTCTCTAAGAACATCTACCTTCAGGCCATTAAAGACGGCTTTTTGGCAGCAATGCCCATCATCCTGTCTTCTTCTGTCTTCCTGCTTATTTCGACCCTGCCGGGCGTTGTCGCCACGGTCGGCGGCTTTACGCTGCCCGACTGGTGGAACGTCGACATCGTGAACTTCTGCAACAAGGTTTACAACTTCACGATGGGCGTCGTGGGCATCATGGTCGCCGGCACCACCGCAAGCGCGCTGACCGGCTCCAAGAACCGCCGCATGCCTGCCGGCAAGGCCATCAACGCCACGAGCACCATGGTCGCCGCCATGTGCGCTATGCTCATCTTGGCCGTTACCCAGACGAGTGCCAAGATCGACGGCGCCGATGTCTCGGTGTTCTTTACCGACAACATGGGCACCAAGGGCCTGCTGAGCTCCTTTGTCGCCGCATTTGCCACGGTCAACATCTATGCCTTCTGCATTAAGCGAGACATCACCATCAAGCTGCCCAAAGAAGTCCCCGGCGCCATCGCCCAGAACTTCCGCGACATCTTCGCCTTCAGCTTCTCCATCCTGTTTGTCGCCGTCATCGACGTTATCTGCCGCACCTGCTTGGCCGTCCCGTTTGCCAACGTCATCTCCACGCTGGTGAGCCCGCTGTTCGCCGCTGCCGATTCCTACGCCGGCCTCGCCCTCATCTGGTTCATGATCCCGCTGTTCTGGTTCATGGGCATCCACGGCCCCTCGGTCGTTAAGCCTGCCCTCAACGCCGCGCTGTTTGGCAACATCACCACCAACCTCGCCACGCTGCAGGCCGGCGGTCACCCCGCCCTCGCCCTGACCGAAAACTTCGGTAACTACATCGGCGAACTCGGCGGCACCGGCGCCACGTTCATTGTCCCGATCATCTTCCTGCTCTTTATGCGCTCCAAGCAGCTCAAGGCCGTCGGCAAAGCCTCTGTCGTGCCCGTGATGTTCGCCGTCAACGAGCCGCTGCTGTTCGCCGCGCCCATCATCCTCAACCCGTACTTCCTGATCCCGTTCCTGTTTGCCCCCGTGGCCAACGTCCTCATTGGTAAGTTCTTCATCGACTTTTTGGGCATGAACGGCTTTATCTATGCCATGCCGTGGGCACTCCCCGGACCGATCGGCACCTTCATCGACACCAACTTCCAGCCGATCTCTCTGGTCCTGGTTGTCGTCCTGCTGGTCGTTGACTTCTTGATCTACTACCCGTTCTGCAAGGCCTACGACAACGTCCTGTGCAAGCAGGAGGCCGAGACCCTGGCCGAAGAAGAGGCCGAGGAGACCAAGGCCGTCAAGACCGCTGCCGCCCCCGCCGTTGAGGCTCCTGTTGTCGAGACCGCTTCTGCCACTGAGGCCTCCGCAGCTCCGTCCGCCCTTAAGGGCAAGGATCTGAGGGTTCTGGTTCTGTGCGCTGGCGCCGGCACCTCTGCACTGCTCGCCAACGCGCTTAAGGAAGGCGCCGACGAGCTGGGCATCGACATTACCGCCAACGCCGGTGCCTACGGCAGCCACTACGCCATCATGGACCAGTACAACGTCATCGTCCTGGCTCCGCAGGTTCGCACCTATTACAACGAGATGAAGGCCGACACCGACCGCCTGGGCATCACGCTGCTGTCGCCCAAGGGCAAACAGTACATCGACCTCACTAAGGATCCCAAGGGTGCCGTCGCCTGGATCGAGGAAAACCTCGAGGCATAAGACGCTGACACCACCTGCCGCTTGCAGACAATAAATGGCCCGTGCATCGATGTGTGATGCGCGGGCCATTTTGTTTAGACCGCACCCGTCCTCCTGTTCATCTCAATCTGTAACATCTAGCCGAGTTTTTCGGTCCTAGCTGTTACAGATCGAGATGAACGCACAGGCCAAGCCGAAAATCTCAATCTGTAACATGTAGACCACTTTTGACCGTCTAGTTGTTACAGATCGAGACAAACGGAATATACCGGACCGAATTGTCTAAATCTGTAACAACTAGCTGAGATTTTCGGCCCTACCTGTTACAGATTTAGACGAACAGGCCGAGCACGTCTACGCCCGCAGGTCCTTTACGCTGGAACGCTCGACCAGCACACCCGAGACGAGCGTACGGCTTCTGGAGCTCGGGGCCTCCAGACCTGCGACGACCTCGTTAAGCGCACGGACGCCCAGCTCGCGGTGGCGAAACTTCACCGACGTCAGAATCGAGTTGGGAATCGTCTTGTAGAGTTCATCGTCAAAGCCGATCACGGACACATCATCGGGCACACTCAGACCCTTGTCACGTAGAGCCATCATCACGCCGTTTGCCATGCAGTCGTTAGCAGCGAGGACCGCCGTGCAATCGGGTTTATCGGCAAGCACAAGGCCCGCGGCATAGCCACTATCCGCATTCCAATCGCCTTGCAGAGGCTCGGGCGGCTCAATGCCACGCGCCTCGAGTGCCGCACGCCAACCTTTCATACGACACTGGCTCGACAGCGACTCTTCCTTACCAGAGACGAAGTACACGTTCTTGTGCCCGCGATTCAAGAAGTACTCGCACGCCATACGAGCGCCGCCCTCTTGATCGTCGCTGACGGTAGAGCAGGCAGGATGCTCCATCGGCGTGATAATCACCGTCTTGAGGTCTTTCGGTGCCTCAAAGGTATCAAAGTCATCGACCATCTGGCGCAGGTTGAAAATCATGCCGTCGACGGGAAGCTGCGACATCCTACGCGCCGCTTCGGCAAGGGTCATCTTCTCCCCCGCCCGCTTTTTGATCATCGTGAGAGCAAAGCCTCGCTCTTCGGCGGCATCGGCGATACCGTCAATCATGTCCACGGCGCCGCCCGACAAGTGAAACAGCACGACGCCGATGCACCCGTAACGGCCCAACTTGAGTGAACGCGCGGCAAAATTCGCCCGGAACCCAAGCGCCTCCATGGCCGCATGGACCTTATCGCGTGTCGACTCTCGTACGCTATCGGGCTCGTTGATCACACGCGAAACCGTCTTGAGAGAAACACCCGCGGCAATCGCCACATCGTTCATTGAGACATTTTTCTTGTCCATCGTTGCCACTACTTCTCCAGTCGGTTTTGCATCGCTTGTTTTTTTGCGTTCTAGCATACACTACCTGCCCGACTGACAAATCAGCCGTTTATCGGACAATATCGACCGTTCACCCGTAAATCCTTGTTGCTCTTCCAAAAATGTCTTACGTTGTCATTAACGAAATGACAACGTTGTCATTTCGCAATGCCTTCCTTAAGTAGGAAGGTTTCCGGGCAGTCCTGACCATCCATCGACGACCAGTTCCATCCACATGCATCGCGCATCAAGTAGCAAAGGAGCTCTATGGACGCCATCGTAAAGATGCTCGAGAAGCATCAACCGTTCTTTGAGAAGATCTCGAGGAACGTCTACCTCCAGGCCATCAAGGACGGATTCCTTGGGTGCATGCCCATCGTCCTTACCTCTTCGATCTTTCTGTTGATCGCCACCCTTCCTGGCGTAGTTGGCATCACGCTGCCCCAGCCGCTCATCGACTGGTGCAATAAGCTGTACAACTTCACCATGGGCGTCATGGGCATCATGGTTGCCGGCACCACCGCCAAGAACTTCACGGCTTCCATGAACCGTCGCATGCCCGCCGGCAAGGTGCTCAACGACGGCTCCACCATGGTGGCCGCCCAGTGCAGCATGCTGCTGCTTGCTGTTACGCAGTTCACCACCAAGTTCAACGGCTCCGAGCTTTCGGTCTTCGATTGCACTAGCATGGGTACGCGCGGTCTGTTCTCGGCCTATATCGCCGCATTCATTACCGTGTGGGTTTATAAGTTCTGCGTCTCGCGCGATCTGACCATTAAGCTGCCCAAGGAGGTTCCGGGCGCCATCGCTCAGAACTTCCGCGACATCATCCCCTTCGGTGGCGCTGTCATCATCTGCGGCATCATCGATGTCGTCGTGCGCAACCTCATGGGCGTTCCGTTCTCCGAGCTGCTCATCAAGCTGCTCTCCCCGCTCTTCACTGCGGCAGAAACCTATCCTGGCCTTATCCTTATCCAGGCAGCCACCGCGTTCTTCTGGTTCATCGGTGTCCACGGCCCCTCGATCGTCCAGCCGGGCATCGACCCCATCCGTCTTGCCAACCAGGCCGAGAACCTGCAGGTTCTGCTGGCCGGTGGCCACCCCACCCACTCCCTCACCTTTAACATGTCGCTCGTGGGTGAGTTCGGCGGCACCGGCGCCACCTTCATCGTACCGCTTCTGCTGATTCTCTTTATGAAGTCCAAGCAGCTCAAAGCCGTCGGTAAGGCCTCGATTGTTCCTGTTGCCTTCGCCGTCAACGAACCGCTGCTCTTTGGCGCGCCGATGATCCTTAACCCCTACATGCTCATCCCCTTTGTTGCCGCCGGCTGCGTCAACGTGAGTGTTGCCAAGTTCTTTATCGATAACGTGGGCATGAACGGCTTCTCCTTCGTGGTGCCTTGGGCCACCCCCGCCCCCATCGGCATCTTCATCACCACGAACTTCCAGCTTATCGCCCTGGTATTTGTCGCGATCATCATCTTGCTGGACGCCATCATCTACCTGCCGTTCTTAAAGGCATACGATAAGCTGCTCTGCGACCAGGAGGCCGAGCGCGCCGCCGAGCTGGGTCTCGAGTCCGATGGTGCCGCTGCCATCGCTGCCAACGCCCCTGCGCCCGCTGTCGAGCAGACTACCGCTTCCGTCGAGCCGACCGCCGCTGCCGCCGACAGCAAGCCTGTCGCCGATCAGCCCGAGCCCGCCGCCGACACATCCGCCAAGAAGGATGTCGACGGTCTGAAGGTCCTCGTCCTGTGCGCCGGCGCCGGCACCTCTGCCATGCTCGCCAACGCCATCAAGGAAGGTGCGGCACAGACCGGAGAGAACATCGCTTCCTCCGCAGGCGCCTATGGCCAGCACACTGCCATCATGGATCAGTACGACGTCATCGTGCTCGCCCCGCAGGTTCGTAGCTACTACAACGACATGAAGGCCGACACCGATCGTCTGGGCATTAAGCTGCTCGCTCCCCGCGGTAAGGAATATATCGACCTTACTCGCGACCCCGCTGGCGCCATCAAGTGGCTCCGCGAGAACCTCGACTAGCTTCCTCCCTCTGTTGGTGCCCGGATCCCCAGTTCGGGCACCTCCCCCTATTCCGTATCCCACTGAAAGGATGACTCATGACCAACCCCATGCAGTTCCCCGACGGCTTTGTGTTTGGCGGCGCCACCGCTGCTTACCAGGTTGAAGGCGAGACCCGCACGCACGGCAAGGGCAAAGTGCCCTGGGACGATTTCCTGGCTGCCCAGGGTCGCTTCTCCCCCGACCCCGCAAGCGATTTCTACAACAAGTATCCGGTCGATATCGACCTGTGCCAGCGTTTTGGCATCAACGGTATCCGCGTCTCCATCGCTTGGAGCCGCATCTTCCCCAACGGCACTGGCGAGATCAATCCCGAAGGTGTCGCCTTCTATCACGAGCTTTTCGCCACCTGCAATAAAGCCGGCGTTATCCCCTATGTCACGCTCGATCACTTCGATACGCCCGAGGCCTTTTACCAGAACGGCGGCGAGGGTTTCCTAACGCGCACGACGATCGACGCCTTTGTCGAGTATGCCAAGTTCTGCTTTGCCGAGTTCACCGAGGTCAAGCACTGGTTTACCTTTAACGAGATTCCCGCGACCGCCGAGGGCAGCTTTATCGTCGGCAACTGGCCGCACGGCGAGAAGTATCGCCTGGACAAGGCTTTCCAGCTCATGCACAACATGATGGTGGCCCACGCCAAGGCCGTCGTCGCCTTCCATGAGGGCGGCTTTGAGGGCGAGATCGGCATTGTCCAGAACCTAGAGCCCAAGTATCCCCTCGATCCCAACAGCGCTGCCGACTGCGAGGCAGCCCGCATGGCCGACGTCATCAACAACCGCTGGGTGCTCGACGCCACCTTCCGCGGCCACTATGCAGCCGACACCATGGAGGCTGCGACCAAGCTGGCCCATATCGCCGGCGGCGAGCTCGACGTTCGTGACGAGGACATCGCCGCGCTGACCGCCGCGCTCCCCTACAACGATTGCCTGGGCGTCAACACCTACAAGTGCCAGTTCCTGCGCGCCGCCGAGGGCGAAAACGACATCAACCACAATGGCACTGGCGACAAGGGCTCCTCGCGCTGGTTCCTCAAGGGCGTGGGCGAGTCATGCGTGCGCGAAGGCGTACCCACCACCGATTGGGACTGGATCATCTATCCCGAGGGCCTGTACGACCTACTGCTCCGCATTAAGAACGATTACCCCAACTACAAGAAGATCTACATCACCGAGAACGGCATGGGCTATAAGGACGACTTCGAGGACGGCTTTATCGACGACGCCCCTCGCATCGACTACATGCGTCAGCATCTCGCATGGATCCTCAAGGCAATCGACGGCGGCGTAAACGTCGACGGTTACTTTGTGTGGTCGCTGCAGGACCAGTTCTCCTGGACCAACGGCTACAACAAGCGCTACGGCCTGTTCTACATCGACTTTGAGACCCAGAAGCGCTATCCCAAGGCAAGCGCGTACTGGTACAAGAACGTCGCGGAGACCGGCCTGCTCATGGCCTAGTTTCCGCCGCATACCCCCTGTCGGCCGCATGCGAATCCCTCCACGGGTTCGTATGCGGCCTTTTTGTTTTTGGTGGGCCCGAGCGGATCATTCGTCTCGATCTGTAACATCTAGCAGGGATTTTCAATCCTAACTGTTATAGATTTAGACGAACGAGCAACCAGGGCTAAAAGATCTCAATCTGTAACACGTAGCCCACTTTTAACCGTCTAACTGTTACAGATCGAGACAATAAGATAGTCAAATCCGAACTTTCCAAGCAGTTATAAAGCATGGTTTCTAGTTTTCGGTATCACGAACATACTTTCGGTATCATTTAATGATATTATGATATCGAAAGTATGTTCGTGATACCGAAAGGAGCCGCATGCGCCAGTTCGATTACACCACAGTCCCAGCGGAACTCGAAGCAACTCCAATCACCAACCTCCTCCTCTCGATACGCGAGCATAAAGGCCGTCAGCTTGCTCTGAGTCAAGTCAAACCCGAGCTTCTATCGTCCCTAATGGAGGAGGCTAAGATCCAAAGCACCCGGTCCTCCAACGGACTTGAAGGAATTGTTACCACCCAAAAAAGACTCAAAGCGATCATGGCGTATTCCGCCAAGCCAAGCTCCCGCGCAGAGGAAGAAATCGCTGGATACCGAGATGTGCTGTCGCTTATTCACGAGCAACACGATTCCATTCCCGTAACGCCATCGGTCATTTTGCAGTTGCATCGTGACCTCATGGCGCACACGGCAATCTCGTATGGAGGCCATTGGAAAGATAGCGATAACGAAATCGTCTCCATTGACGATCAAGGTAATCGATTTGTGCGCTTTAGGCCCCCTTCGGCTCTAGCAACCCCGGGACTTATTAAAGAAGCCTGCCAATCCCTCAACGATGCTTTATCTCGCCAAGTTTGCGACCCCCTCCTTATATCGCTCCGCTTTATCTTCGATTTTGTTAGCATTCATCCCTTCAACGATGGCAATGGCAGGATGAGCCGGCTCCTTACAACGCTGCTGCTCGAAAAGACTGGATACGATGTTGCGCGTTACATCAGCATCGAACGACTTATTGAAGACAACAAAGCGCTTTACTACAACGCCCTCGCTGCAAGCTCCACTGGATGGAATGAAAATCAAAACACCGAAGTACCCTTTATCCGTTTCATGCTCGGAACAACCCTGGCCGCCTACCGACAGCTCGAGCAGCGTACCTTAATTGAATCAAGCACTCGTCCCATGTCGAAGCAAGCGCGCATCGCTGTTCTATTTCAACAGAGACCCGGCGTCATTAAGAAATCCGACATCCGGTCCAGCTGCCCCGATATCAGCGAGGTAACCGTTAAACGAACCCTCGGCCAGCTTGTTAGTTGCAGCGCAATCGAAAAAACAGGAGCGGGTCGTTCGACGGGCTACATACTCAAAGACGTCCATGCTCTAGAACTATTCTTGCAAGCCACAATACCCGATGGCGAGGCCGCAATAACAAAAGAGGCTTCAAAGGATAAGCTCCTTGAACGTGTAAACCACGCCGAGGATGAAAGCAGAGAAGGGCTCTATGAAGACTACGATTCATTCTCAAGGGACATAAAGACGAGATACGGAGTCTAGTCATATCTCAGAATAGCCTCATCCTTGTTGCCCAAAGTTATTTGCGCGTCATTGTGAAGCGGTAACCCCGCGCTGGCAAGGGCAAAAGTCCTCCTGCTGCGCTAGCTAGCAAATGACCTGCGCGTGCTCCTCGATGGCGGCGCGATCCTCGGCGGTAATACCCGGCTCGCACACCACGGCGTCCAAATTGTCCAAGCGGCAGAAGGTGTAGAAGTCGCGCTTGCCGATCTTGCTGGAGTCGGCGATCAGATAGCGCGAGTCCGCTTTGCTAAAAGCGAGCTGCTGGATACGGCCCTCGTCCATGTTGGACGTGGACACGTCGCCGTCCAGAATGCCGTTGGCACCGATAAACGCCGTGTCAATCCCTAGTGCGCGCAGGGTATCCTCGGCCATGGGGCCCACAAAGGCGGCGGTGCGGCGACGGTACATGCCGCCCACCGGGCACAGCTCGCAATCCTCGCGCGCCTCGAGCAGGCTAAAGGCCGAAAGCGAATTGGTCACATAGATGGAAGACAGTTTGTCGGTGACTCGGAGAGCGCCAATGCGATCTCACGACGGTTGCGCTCATTGTCTCAATTAGATACTCAACGAAATACGGCCCCGCAGCTCAATAAGCTGCGGGGCCGTACCATACACCGACGAATCAACGACGAAGTGCATCCACTATTTAGCCAGCTCCTGAACGATCCAGTCAATTGCACCTTCGGGATCGTTGGTAAGGTCGATATACTCCTTGCCCCTTGTGGTGAGCAGTTTAATTCCAAGGCGATCGGTATCGGCCTTCATAGCGTCATAGTACATGCGTGCCTGGGGCGCCAGAACAATCACGTTGTACTGATCCATCGTCTCATAGTGGCTTCCGTACGCACCGGACTGAGAAACCAGATCGATACCCTTAGCAGCGGCACCTTCGCGAAGAGCATTTGCCAAGAGAGTCGAAGTGCCGGCACCCTGGCAAAGCACAAGCACGCGGATCTGCTCCGCCTTGTCCTTTACCGCCTCGAGAGCTTTTGCGACATTTTCCTGTGCGGCAATAGCATCTGCATCCGAGTTTCCTGCAGTCTCCTTTGCAGACTCTTCCAAACAAAGCTGATGGTCATACGCCTTGCAGAACGGATAGTAAATCACAAAGTCAACGACCAACAGCACTGCCATCAATACGAGAGAACGCAGATCGAGACCCGTGGTGAGGAACGCACCGATTGGGCCGGGAAGCGCCCACGGCATGGTATACATGGGGGCGTTCATTCCAATGACGTCAATGAAAAATTTACCGATAATGGCGTTGACCATAGGAGCCACTAGGAAGGGCACGAACATATAGGGATTAAGAACAATCGGCATACCGAAGATAACGGGCTCGTTAACTCCAAAAATCACCGGGATAATCGATGCCTTGCCCATGGCTTTAAGCTGCTTGGAGCGCATAAACATGATCAGGATAATAGGAACGATGAACGTGCAGCCAGAACCGCCCAGACCGCCGATGAAGCTTGTAAAGTCCTGCGTGAGAGCAATTGACGGGTGTCCACCTGCTTGGAAAACCTCAAGATTGGTAACGGTATTGCCGTAGAGCGCAGCATTGATCGGACTCATGACAACCGAAGCACCGTGGATACCCATAAATTGGAAAAGTGCGACCGCGCCTTCGATAAGCGCCATGCCAGGATAGGTGTCGACCGCGGAGAACAGCGGCGAGATGAGAGCGGATACCAAATTGGCGAACGGCACAGCAAGCAGCTTGCGGCTCGCAAGATCGATAAAAGCGCACGCAAGGATCGAAAACCCAAATGCAAAGATATCGCGAAAACTCTGCGCAATAGAGCCAGGGACCTCTTTGGGGAGCTTGATCGTCACATTATGGCTAATGCACACCTTATAGATATTAACGGTCAAGAATGCGGCTACGAACGCAGCGAGAAAACCCTTGGTTCCCATATAGCCGGTTTCAAAAACAGATGTATCTGCTCCGCCAATCGAGACAACATCGTTCGTCACCGATAGCAAGAGCATGCCGCACATGGCACAAACCATGCACGAGGTGGGGTTGAGAGATTTGCCCGAAGGCATGCGACGGTTCATCGACATTGCAAGTGAGCTCGCCGTTGTGCCGGCCACCATAATGCCAAGAAGCCCCATGGTATATGCATAGATTTTATTGAAGAAATCCAGCACCTCAGGCGGAAGCGTGATGCCTACATAGGCAGGGAGCGTCGAAAGAAGAAGGAACAGGCTCGAGAACAGCACAATTGGCATATTCGAGAGAAAGCCATCCTTGATCGCCACCAGATAAATGTTCCTCGAGATTTTGTCGAAGAGGGGCTGGTGTTTTTCAAGGAATTTGACGATAGCGTCCATAACACATCCTTTCATGATTCCCGGGCACGTAACGATTTATCCGGACTCAACCGTCGTCGTCCCCGTTTGTATCCACTTATTCCACTTATGTAAGTGAATACGTTCTTGTGCGAAATGTAATATCATTTGCGCGATTTGTCATAACCAATTCTTTTTCCGCTTTGTCGATATGTCAAGAATTCAAATACATATTCGGTGAACGGTAGTTGATTAATATAAGGTTTTCCCAGTTAAAGGCTATTTTTTCCGAGCAGTACAATAAGCTTGCAACCGTTCACCGATTGGATATAACATATTGAATATATTGTTGTAACAATATTAGAGACAATGTCACAAGCCTGTCGTTCTAGTCAAAGGAAGTAACAATGCCCAAACGATTACTGAACATGTCCGCATCCGATTTTGCCGCCACGTCACCCATGGATCTAAAACAGGCAATTCTGGCTTCCGAGGGACGTACCATCATGGCGGAAAACGTACCCTCTTCCCAATTTCTCGGCGGCGTTACTAATGCAGAAATCGAACGTGCCGCAGGTGCCGACCTGCTTCTGTTTAACGCGCTCGATGTGTTCGATCCAGTTATTGCCGGTATTCCAGATGATCTCAATGAAAACCCGGTCACTTGGGTGAAGCGAGCATGCGGAAGGCCCATTGGCGTCAATCTGGAGCCAGTTGATAACGAGGCAGAGATGTCTGAATCCCGAACGGAAATCCCCATGGGTCGTCGCGTCTCTCCCAAGACCTTAGAAAAGGCTAACGAACTCGGATTTGATTTTATCTGCCTGACGGGCAACCCTGGAACCGGCGTCTCCAACGATGCAATCGCCCATTCGATTAAACTCTCCAAAGAGCATTTCAATGGCCTGGTCATAGCCGGAAAAATGCATGGAGCGGGCGTTGCGGAACCTGTCATGACGCTCGAAATTGCGCGCAAGTTTGTTGACCTCGGCGTCGATATCCTTCTCGTGCCAGCCCCCTACACCGTCCCTTGCTTCCAAGAAGCAGACCTGCGCGCCATCGTAGACTTTGTACGATCCCACAACGTAGGCAAGTCAATTGAAGAGAAGGTTCTCGTCATGGCGGCGAACGGGACGAGTCAAGACTCCTGCGACAGCGAGACCATTAAGAAAATAGGCCTTGCAGCAAAAGCAGCCGGCGCTGACCTCCAACATATCGGGGACTCCATGAACGGTATTTGCCTGCCCCAGAATATCTTCACGCTCGGACAAGCCCTTCGTGGATACAGGCATCAGATCGTCATGCTGAGCCGCTCTGTGATACGTTAAGGTTACCTTGCCCACGTTACATCCCGACTGAGGCAACCATCAGGTATAACCAACATGCAAACTGAGGCTCTAATGCTCGATACACACGAAAAACGGCCACTCTATTTACAGCTCACCGACGCGCTGCTCAAGCAGATCGTCGATGAATATCAAGCAGACGATAAACTTCCAACAGAAATGGAACTCTGCGACGAATACGCCGTAAGCAGAACAACCGTCCGACTTGCCATGAGTGAGCTGGAGCGTCGTGGAAGTATCTATCGAATCCAAGGTAAGGGGTCGTTTGTTGCACCGAAACGCGTTAGCGAACTCAATTCACTTTTAGACTTTGACTTTGCAAGCCATTGCGATGGCGTTGATCCAGATGCCATTACCAAACATTTCGGCGGCCTCACATCAGGTCGTCCAATTTCCGTAATGATGCTCCAACAATTTGGATGTCAAAGTCGCGACAAAATTCAGCGTCTTGAATTGACCTACGAACTTGAAGGCAGCTTCATAGGCGCTGATACGTTCTTCATTTCAAAGTCGCGCGTTCCGAATAACCAGTTAGATTTTCAGGCATTTAGCAGAATCATGGACGACTTGTCCAAGTCTATCCAATCTGTTAGGGAAAGCTATAGAGCACGTCAGCTTAGCGATTCCGAAGCCAGTAATTATGGTGTTGCAAAACTTCCGGTCATCGAACTGACTCATTATGCTTACGACTCCGGAGGCAAACTAATCTCAATTGTCTGCCGCACCGTCTTAACTGGGCGAATCCCTTATCAAAACTTTATTTTCAAGTCCTAATGTTCTTTTTCTTTTGTCTCGATCTGTAACACGTAGCCGAGTTTTTAAGTCCTAACCGTTACAGATCGAGACAAACAAGGTAGGCCCCGCCGAATTGTCTCAATCTGTAACATCTGGTTGGTGGTTTCACCCCTACCTGTTACAGGTTGAGACGATTTGATAGTGGAGTCCTTATTTGCGCGTCATATCGCGTAGCGCTGACGCGCTGGTTTTCACAATGACAGGAGGTAAAAGTCCTCCCGCAGATCGCGTGCCGAATGTTGGTGTAAGGGCCGCTTCCCTGGCCGTAGAAAGCAGGA
>ERZ827126.1182-NODE-1182-length-26352-cov-3.090276_pt1 | contig 26352 bp, 20 predicted proteins | sample MGYA00519780_ERZ827126 | MGnify/ENA primary metagenome ERZ827126 (study PRJEB31778, sample SAMEA3449262) | human gut metagenome | biome: human gut; feature: human-associated habitat; material: faeces | place: United Kingdom | collected 2010/2012 ...
GAAAAAGTTCGTATTTTCAAGTTCCGTCGTCGTAAACACTCCATGAAGAGTGCTGGTCACCGTCAGAACTACACCGAACTCAAGATTGATGAGATTTCGGCCTAATTGGATTTTTAAGTAAGAGGTATTTGAAATGGCACATAAGAAAGGCGGCGGATCTACACGTAACGGCCGCGATTCCAACGCACAACGTCTTGGCGTTAAAGTTTTCGGCTCTGAAATGATTCAGCCAGGCGCTATCATTGTTCGTCAGCGCGGTACCACATTCCATGCCGGTGAAAACGTCGGTATGGGCCGTGACCACACTTTGTTTGCTAAAGTTGCCGGTAAGGTCGAGTTCGTTGTTCACGGACGTCTGAACCGTCACTACGTTAACGTTGTTCCGGTTGCTTAATTAGACCGCGAATCAAACAAAGATGCGCCCCATTCCTAGCAGGGAACGGGGCGCTGATTTTTTTGTACGGCTATCATCAACTCCATACCTAATAAGTCCTTACGGACAGGAAAGAAAAATGAAATTTGTAGATGAAGCGAAAATTGAAGTTTTTGCGGGAAAGGGCGGAAACGGCGTTGCCTCCTTCCGACGCGAAAAATTTATTCCCAAAGGCGGCCCTGACGGCGGAGACGGCGGACGCGGCGGCTCTATTTATGCCGTGGCCGACAGAAATCTGAATACTTTGATCGACTACCGTTATACACGTAAATTCCAAGCTAAGAACGGTGAAAACGGCCGCGGCAGTGACTGCTACGGCAGAGGCGCTCCCGATATCGAACTTCGTGTTCCGGTAGGAACGGTGATTACAGACTTGGATACCGGTGAAACAATTGCCGACTTGGATAAAAACGGTGAAAAAGCCCTTCTTGCTAAAGGCGGTAAGGGCGGTTTAGGCAATCTGCACTTTAAAACCTCCACCAACCGTGCTCCTCGTCAATGCACACCGGGAGAACCCGGTCAGGAAAGAACGCTCAAGCTTGAGCTGAGAGTTTTGGCTGATGTCGGTCTGTTGGGCCTTCCGAATGCGGGTAAGTCCACACTGATTTCTGCGGTTTCTAATGCCAAACCCAGAATCGCTGATTATCCCTTCACAACGCTGCATCCGCATCTTGGCGTTGTCCGTGCGGGTCCTGAATCCAGCTTTGTGATTGCCGATATTCCCGGTCTGATCGAAGGCGCTTCCGAAGGTGCCGGTTTAGGCCACCAGTTCCTGCGTCATCTTTCCAGAACCAGCTTGCTCCTGCACGTCATTGATGTGGCTCCTCTCGATACCGAAGAAGATCCTATCGCAGCCGCTCGCGCCATTGTTGAAGAGCTGAGAAAGTTCGATCCGGCCTTAGCCGAAAAGCCGCGCTGGGTTGTTCTCAACAAGATGGACCTGGTTCCTGAAGAAGAAAGGGCCAATGTTGTGAACAAGTATCGCGAAGCCTTTGGTACAGATGTTCCGATGTTTGCGATTTCTGCCGTCACACGTGAAGGCACTGAAGCTTTGGTCAAGGCAATCGCTGAAGATATTCACGAACAGCGCAGACAGCTGATCAAAGAAAGCGAACCGGATGTTCGCTTTGATGAAGACGAAGAAGTCTTTCCGCCAGAAGGCGTAGAGCCTGAAGAAAGCGAACAAAAGTAAGTTAATCGCAAAAAGAGAAACCGCCGAAAGATAAAACTTCCGACGTTTTTTCTTTTTGGTTTGTGTTGTCCAGATGGAAGTCATTCGCTCAAAGCGATTTTGGATATACTGAAAAACTATCACTTCGGCGATAAAAAGGGAGCGAAGTTTATGATTCGTTTCGAAAGAGTGTTGTCGCCAATAAGACCGGAATAAATGAGATGGAAGAAAACCTCAGAATTTGGAACGATGCAAAAAGGATTGTCGTAAAAGTCGGCTCATCTTTAGTGACAAACGAAGGTCACGGAGTAGATACGGAAGCAATTGCCCGCTGGACGGCTCAGATCGCTAAGCTTCAAGAAATGGGCAAGCAGGTTGTTTGGGTGAGCTCCGGTGCCGTTGCCGAAGGGATGGCTCGTCTCGGCTGGACCAAACGACCGAAAAAAATGCACGAACTCCAAGCCGCAGCCGCTGTCGGACAAATGGGTATTGTGGAAGCCTATGAAAAAAGTTTCGAACGCTACGACATTCGCACAGCTCAAATCTTGTTGACGCATGCTGACCTTGCAGATCGCGAACGCTATTTGAATGCTCGTCAAACGCTGACCACGCTCTTAGACCTCAAAGTTGTTCCGATCATTAACGAGAACGACACCGTCGTAACCAACGAAATCAAAGTCGGTGACAACGATACGTTGGGCGCGCTGGTCACGAACTTAATCGATGCCGACGTCTTAGTGATTTTGACCGATCAAATCGGCCTCTTCACCGCTGATCCGCGCTCTAATCCCGAAGCTAAGTTAGTAGAAGTGGGTGAGGCAGGAGATCCGATTTATGAAGCGATGGCAGGGGGCGCCGGTTCTTCCATCGGTAAGGGCGGTATGCAGACAAAAGTACTTGCTGCCAAACGTGCAGCTCGCAGCGGTGCGTCTACCGTTATTGCCAGCGGACGTATTCCTGATGTTTTGGTTCGTTTAGCTCAAGGCGAATCCATCGGAACGCTTCTGAAGACCGATCGCAAACCGATGTCTGCCCGCAGCCAGTGGATGGCCGACCATTTGCAGCTGAAGGGTAAGCTCGTTATCGACGAGGGAGCTGTTGAGGCTGTTCGCAAAGGCAAGAGCCTGCTGCCAGTTGGTGTTAAAGCGGTGATTGGAGACTTCTTGCGCGGCGAAATCATTCAAGTCGTGGATCAAAACGATAAAGAAATCTGCCGCGGCATGATTAACTATGGCTCCGATGAATCCCGCCGAATCATGGGACTGCACAGCGATGAAGTTGTTGAAGAATTGGGTTACTTAGAACAGAGAGAACTAATTCATCAGGACAACATGGTTGTGATGAATAAGTAATCGTCTTAAAGACGACTATTTGTAAAGGCGGAAGTGTCCCGGACCTTCCGCTTTTTCCCATCCTGCAGGCGGAACAAGGTGTTTCTTGTCGGTAAAGAGAGCAGGAGCTAACTCTTTCAACGCTTCTTTATAAACACCGCGTTTGAAGTCGATTACTTGACTCAGCGGAACCCAATAGTCATTCCACTTCCAGGCCTCAAATTCCGGATGGCTGGTGGCTTTCAAGTTGATATCTTTGTTTTTACCGAGAAACTCCAAGAGGAACCAAATCTGCTTTTGGCCTTTGTAAATGCCGCGAAGGTCGCGGCGAATCCAGCGGTCCGGAACGTCATAGCGCAACCAGTCTTCGGTGCGGCTGATGATACGGACTTGGTTTTCAAAGAGACCAAGTTCCTCCCAAAGCTCTCTGAACATGGCTTCGCGAGGCGATTCCCCGCGGTTGATACCGCCCTGCGGAAATTGCCAGGAATGCTGACCCAAACGTTTCCCCCAAAAAACTTGTTTGAGAGGAGTGGTCAAAATAATCCCGACGTTTGGTCGGTATCCATGTTGATCAAGCATAAAAACTTTAAAATAACTTATTTGTGTCTGCCCATTATATAGAGGCAGGAAAAGAAGTCATAAGATCCGAACCTAATCGTAGACTGCCGGCCTGCCGGCTCGTTTTTGAGAATTCGTAATGAGAGCAAAACAATTTTTTATTTCAACACAGAAAGAAGCTCCTGCAGATGCAGAAATCGTTAGCCAGAAGCTGATGCTGCGTGCGGGCATGATCCGTAAGCTTGCAGCCGGCGTCTATAACTACATGCCGATGGGCCTTCGTTCTCTGAAGAAGATTGAACGTATTGTTCGAGAAGAAATGGACCGTGCTGGCGCCATTGAACTTCTGATGCCGATCGTTCAGCCTGCTGAGCTTTGGCAGGAAACCGGCCGCTGGCAGAAGTACGGCGCTGAACTGCTTCGCTTTAAAGATAGACACGACAGAGACTTTGTTCTCCAGCCTACCAGCGAAGAAGTCGTGACCGATATCGCTCGTCAGGAAATCAAGTCCTGGCGTCAGCTCCCGGTGAACTTCTACCAGATTCAGACAAAGTTCCGTGACGAACGTCGTCCTCGTTTCGGCGTGATGCGCGGCCGCGACTTTGTCATGAAAGACGCTTACTCTTTTGACCGTACGGCTGAAGACGCAGGCAAGAGCTACGACAAGATGTTCGAAGCTTACTGCCGCATCTTTGATCGCTTGGGTTTGGTTTACCGTGCGGTGCGCGCTGACTCCGGCTCTATCGGCGGATCTCGTTCTCAGGAATTCCAGGTGATCGCTGATACCGGCGAAGACTTGATCGTTTTCTGCCCGGACAGCGAATACGCTGCCAACATCGAATTGGCCGAAGCTCCTTGCCTGATTGAAAAACGCGCCGAAGCCACAGAAACAATGGAAAAAGTTCCGACTCCGGGCCGCGATAAGTGCGAGCTGGTCGTCGAACTCTTGAATAAGCCGCTGACAGCCAGCGTTAAATCTATTGTTTTGGCAGTCGACCAGCAGGACGAAAAAGGCAATCCGCTGCCTGCAAAAATCGTTCTTCTGCTTCTCAGAGGCGATCACACACTTAACGAAGTTAAAGCCGAAAAGCTCGAAGCGCTCAAGGGCGGATTCCGCTTTGCAACCGACAAGGAAATCGAAGATACCTTCGGTTCTAAACCCGGCTACCTCGGACCGGTCGGCATTCCTAAGGATGTCACCATCGTTGCCGATACAACCGTTGCCAACATGAGCGACTTCATTGTCGGTGCCAACGAAGAGGGCTACCACATCCGCGGCGTAAACTGGGGCCGCGACCTCAGAGAACCGGATGTTGTTGCTGATATCCGCAACGTCGTTGAAGGTGATGTTTCTCCGGACGGCAAGGGCACGCTCAAGATGCAGCGCGGTATCGAAGTCGGCCACGTATTCTTCCTCGGCGATAAGTATTCCGCTCCGATGAATGCCACTTATCTGGATGAAAACGGTAAGCCTCAGCTGCTTCAGATGGGCTGCTACGGTATCGGTATTTCTCGTCTGCTGGGCGCTGCCATCGAGCAGGGTCACGACGATAAGGGCATCATTTGGCCCGATAGCATCGCACCGTTCACCGTTGTGATCTGCCCCGTCGGATATGACAAGAGTGAAGAAGTTCAGAAGGCTTCGAATGAACTTTATGGTAGTTTGCGCGAAGCGGGCATTGACGTCATTCTCGACGACAGAGGACTGCGTCCCGGCGTCATGTTCGCTGATTGGGAACTGATCGGTGTTCCGCACCGCGTCACGATCGGTGATCGCGGCCTGAAGAACGGTGAAGTCGAATACGCTCACCGCGGAGATCTTCAGAACGAAAACGTTCCTGTCACCGAAATCGCTGACAAACTGATCGGCAAGATCAAAGTCCGCTAAGCGAAGAAGCGTTTCCTTTTAGGGCGTCGGAAAATCTGTTGCAGGGATTTTCCGGCGCCCTTTTAATTTCTTTAGGTGTCCTTCCGAGGCTGGCTCAGAAGCCGTCTGCTTCTGCGGCTTTCCTCTGCTTTTCCTTGTATGTATTTATCCTCTGCTTCAGATTTTTTTGTGCGGCCGGGTTGCTGACAACTTCTGCTAACTCTGCCAGTCTCCTTCGGCCTATTCGTCTATCGGCGGCTCGAAGAATGTCTGTGAGTCCCCAATGATCGCCTTCAAATTTCTTAGTCATTAATTCCGACGAAGGCGTATCAATGTATTCTCGAAGCATGTTCGAAATCTCAGAGGTTTCGCTGCTATACGGATAGATAAGGCTTCGTAAGCGATACGAGAGTTTTCGTCTGGGCCTTCGGAGTGTATAAACTGCTTCGGATAATCGAAGATGGTTTCTTTGTCTAACGTAATCCAATACCGCGGTAAGTCTGTACTTCCCCATTGGCTACACATTCGATAGGCTACACAATGGATCTGGAACTCTAGTTTTGGATCGACCAGCAAATAGACCTCTTTCTGTAATTTGCTCCAAGGTCTTATCTTTCTTCTTTGCATCATAGTAATAACAAAAAACTTATCTGCTGGGCAAAGTTATTCATATTTGGTCGAATTTCACAAGCATTTTCTGTCTTTTCGAGAGACGAAAATCCAGTGACTGGCGAACATGACTATAGTTGTTTTGAACGAAAAATTTTGACGCATTAAATCAATAAATTCGATTATCAAACTATCGAATTTATATGATAAAAACGGCAGTAAAGTAACCGAATTTATAGAAAATTTTTTAGAGATTTTCTCCTTAGGGGCCGTTTTTACTAGGCATTTACTAGTAAAAAGCCCGAACTATGAGAGAAATCCTGTCAGTCGCTTACTCAGCTTTAGGCCCCGCTTCTAATGTTTAATGCACAGCAACACCTGGATTCAGTAGTCGCGTAAGAGGCTGCCGAGTTCAATCAAGAATGCCGGCGTTCATTTAAACTTTCGCTGAAGATTTCGACGAGGAACTTACTTGAAGAGTACAAAGCGTGACTACGAAGCTTGCCAAAGAATTTGACATCCAGGACTTCCTTATTAATACGGAAAACAATCCTCAAGCCTTTTTCAAGGCCTGTGTTGATGAAGATGACGGATCACTCGTTAGAAGAGCACTTGGCGAAATGGTGAAGGCCAAAGGAATGGTTCAGCTCGCAAAGGAGACGGGTCTCTCAAGAAAGTCGTTGTACAAAGCGTTCCGTCCCGAAGGCTCTCCATAATTCGAGACAATATTTAGAATCAGCAAGGCTTTGAAGCTGACGACTCCGACCCATCGCGCCTGATTTAAATTCTCCGGTATCCACCGTGGCTAGAAGACTCTAATAGTTACTCTGTGTCTGCCGGCGCTCTCTTGAAGAGTTTTGTGAGTCCGGCAAGCCAAAATTTCACAAAAATACCGACGCATAACGCTGAAATCACAGTTCCTTCTCGCAGCCCGTGTATTTCATGGAAAACGCAGTAACTAAGAAGTAAAGTCAGCAAAACCAAGATAACGTCATTGGCGATTTTGACGGATGAAAATGGCTTGTGTAGAACCGTACTAACGGCAAGCACGAGACCTTCTCCGGGCAACGCTGCGGCGCCGGAAAACACTTCTAAAGCAACGCCGAGTCCGAGCACCACGTTTCCAAGCATCGAGACTGCAAAACACTTCCAGTAAACATCAGAAGACAGAAACTCGGTGAACTTCATAGAGGTGTCGATGAAGTAAGAGAAGGCCAGCGTGATCGGAATTTGTGCAAGGAGCAGCACCTTGTTAATGGAGCGTCTGAGGAGTATCCATTGGGCGACGACAAAAAGCAGATTGATCAGAAAAGTTGTTTCGCCGAAGGTTAAGTCGCTGGCATAAGCGGAAACCAGAGGAAGCGAGCTAATCGGCGTTGTACCGAGATTGCCTCGGGTGACGAGCGCAATACCTAAACTCATGACGAATAATGCAGCGATGAACATGAACCAAGGACCTAATTTGCGAAACATATTGGTGTTATTTGAATTTTGTGGATTGAGGACTGAGTGACGAAAGAAAGAAAAGTCGAAGGACTGAGCTTCGACTTTTCGGAATAGAGCGGGTTAAGAAAACAGTTACGTTCCCGCTTTAACCTCCGCCTTAGAGGCAACAGGGACGTCATTTTCAACCTTGCAGACAACATCCGGCATCGAAATAATGCGCAGGTCACGCTGCTGGAACGGAATGTTGATCTTGCGTTTATTGAACTCGCGGAACATGGCGCGTCCGATATTGGATCTCAGAGTTGCGGTTCCTTTTTCAGGATCTGGGACCCAGAAGTAAGAAGTCAGCTCAATTCCGTCAGCTCCGAAGTTCGTCAGAATGGTGTAGGGCGCCGGATTGATCAAGACACGAGGCTGCTTGCGAACAATATCGGTCATGAGCTCAATGACTTCATCAATGTTGGAGCTGTAGTCAACGCTCATCATGACGGTGGCGCGGCCCGGGCCAAGTAAATAAGAAGTATTGCGGACGTTGCTGGTCACAAAATTCTCGTTAGGGATAATCGTGACGCTGCCGTCATAAGCTTTGACCGCTGTGTAACGCGTTTTGATGTCCGTCACAATGCCTTCAACACCGGAAACATTTACTAAGTCGCCGATTTTGATGCTCTTGTCCAGAAGAATAATGAATCCGCTGACGTAGTTAGAGGCAATTTTCTGCAAGCCGAAACCTAAGCCGACACCGATGGCACCGCCGAAGACACCAAGCACGGTGATGTCAATACCAACGGAAGCCAGACCGATCAGAATCGCAATCGTCACTAAAACGACCTTGACTACCCGGATGATCACAACGCGGACGTTGGACTCCATGGTCGGAAGGCTGTTTATCCATTTCTCAAAGAACTGACCGATCCACTTCGCGATAAAGAGCGCTAAGGCAATCGAGAAGCCGGAAAGGAAGACAGACCAAACCGTTGCGTTGGTGCTTCCCAGCGGAATTTTGGTGGTCTGCATGAATTCGACGCACTTAGGCAGTACACCGACGATCTGAAGCGCGACACCGCCCCAAATCGAAAACGTCAGGAAGTTATCCAGGCTGCTGTTGTATTTGCGCGAAAGTGAGTGCAGCAGAAATACGACCGTGCGGATCACAACGTAGGCCCCGAGAATCAGCCACGCAATGGATTCCAGCGGCAGGGCTTTCTTAGGAAGCAAGCCGAAAAGTCGCACGGTAAAGGTGCTGACCGCGATGAAGAACATTCCAAGCAGCGGGAAACTCAGCCGCAAAATCAGCGTCTCTATGCCTCGTCTTACCTTTGCCCAGAAGGCGCTCTCGCGATGTTCAGGCTTGACAGGGGCTTCGCCTTCTTCCGCTTTGATCTCGTCGCTTTCGATGATTTCATTGGCGGCTAAGTGCTTAATAATCCGCATGCGGATGTATTTGCCGAGCAGCCAAGCTAAAAACAGTGAGCCCAGAATGGAGGCCAGCTGCCAATAGATGATCGGCTGGTTAAGCCCTTTTTCAAACATCAGCAGGAGTTGATCCAGGATGTTGCTGTCGCCGCTTAAAAGTTCTTCTGTCGTAACCGCTGTTTGTGCGACTTTGGCGATTTCGGCGGATGCGGCTGCCGAGGTACTCATAGGCTGTCTCCGTTAGGTTAACGACCGTTTGCGTCGTCAACCGGATCAAATGTCAATGTAATAGAAGAGGGAATGTCTCCTACCGGGGGTTTGGGGAAGGGATTGCACATCAGAATCGCTTTTTCCACCGCTGTATCGAAAGCCTTCAGACCGCTGCTGCTGATCATCTTGGGCGGAACAGCCTTCTGACCGTTCTTGAGCAGTCGGACATCGAACTTGGCAACGTACATTCCGCGTTTGGCGCCGGCCGGCGTATTAAACGTAATATGCGGACGGATGCAGGCAACGATACGGTTGTTGTACTGGGCTTGCTGAAAGTTCGTCATGGCGCCGGAGCCTGAACCCATGGCAGATCCGCTCTGGCCGGTTAAGCGGCTGAGCATTTCTTTTCTGCGGGCGGCATTCGCCTGTTCTTGGGCTCTCTGACGATTGAGTTCTTCTTGAGCCTTGTGCTTTTCAGCTAAGGCTTTTTCTCGCTGAGCCTTTTCTTCAGCGATCTTGCGTTCGCGTTCCTGAGCTTGCTTCTTGAGTTCTTCCTGCTTGGCTTTGCGTTCGGCTTCTGCTTTTTCTTCAGCCTTACGTTTTTCCTCCGCTAAGCGTTTCTGCTCTTCTTGTTTCTTCAGCTCTTCCTGACGCTTCTGTTCTTCGATGCGTCGTTCTTCTTCCTGACGGCGCAGTTCAGCCTGGCGAGCTTCTTCGGCTTTGCGCTGCTCTTCAGCTCGTTTGGCTTCCTGAAGCTGACGTTCGCGCTCAAGAATGCGTTGTTTTTCCTCTTCCTGTTTCTTCTTTTCGCGGTCGAGTCTTTCTTGGACGATGTCCGGATCCTCAAGCAGATTGGCTTGACGATCTAAATCCGTCTGAGCGATAGGAGGCGGGGGCGGAGGCAGCTGCTGCTGAGGCTCTTCCGGAGCAGGAGGCTCGGGAGCGGGTTCCGGTTCCGGCTGAGGTTCAGGTTGGGGCTCCGGTTCGGGCTGAGGCTCGGGTTCCGGCTCAGGCTGCGGTTCCGGTTGCGTCTCTGCCGGGGCTTCTGCTGCCGGCATGTCGCCGTTCCACAGTTCGGCATAGACGGGGCCTGTCGGCTCCGATCTCCATTGCATGGAAACGAAGAGCAGCACAAAAAGAAGCCCGTGGGCGATTAAAGCGAGCACAAAAGCCGTGCCCCAATAACCCTGAGCGCCTGAGAGCCGATTCGCTTGATTCGGAGATAAGTCGTCCATTACTTGGCACCGCTTCCTTCAAGTTGCAATGACAGACCGATACGCGTGATGTTGGCCTTTTGTAGATTGCGCATCACGTCGATGACTTTTTCATATGCGACGGTTTTATCCGCAGCAATGACAACCGGAACCTGATTTCCGTCGGTCTGCATCGATTCGACCGTAGAGACTAACTGAGGGAAATCAACCGGAGTTAATTTCTTTGCGGTATCGCGGATCTGGAGTTTGCCGTCTGGCGAGATAATGACTTCGACAACTTTATCCGGAGTGCGAGCCGCTTTATTGACTTTCGGCAGATCGACGATCGAAGGATTGACGTATGGGGCGGCGACCATCAGGATCACCACGAGAACGAGCATCACGTCAATGTACGGGACGACGTTCATCTCTGCTAAAAGACGTCTTTTGCCGTTACGTGCCATGTTGCGTCCTTAGGCCTGACGACCCAAAATGTTCTGGAATTCCTGCATGAAGCTTTCGTACTGGCTCGAGAGACGATCCAGACTATAAGCAAAGCGGTTGTAGCCGATAACGGCAGGAATAGCGGCAAACAGACCGATCGCGGTTGCCACCAGAGCTTCGGCAATACCCGGGGCGACGACAGCCAGCGAAGCGCTTTCCAGGTTGCCCAAGCCTGTGAAGGCGTCCATGATGCCCCATACGGTGCCGAACAGACCGATGTACGGAGAAACGGAACCGATGGTCGCCAAAACGCTCAAGCCCGACTCGAGAATGTCGAGTTCTCTCTGATAACGGGCGCGCATGGCGCGAGACACACCGTCAATGACGCCGAAGGTGCCGGCGCGGGCTTCGAGATTGCTCGCGCGGCTTCTTAAGAACTCGGTCATGCCGGAGTAAAAGATGCCCTCCTGAGGACCGATGGAAGAGCGTCGCTCGGTGGCGCTTTCGTAGAGTTTATTTAAATCTGCACCGCCCCAGAAACGCTTGTCGAAGTTGCGGGCTTCTCTTCTTGCACGGCTCATCTGGAACCATTTCTGAAAAATAATGGTCCAGCTCACTAAAGAGAAAATCAAAAGAATAGCCAAAACAATCTGAACAACGGCGCTCGCATGAGCAACCAAAGTAATGATTGATAAATCGGCAGATGCTTCCATCACAGTCCCTTGTACTAACGAATGATTAATGAGTTAAAAGTTTTTTGAGTTGTTCTGAAATAGGCTCGGGCATAGCCACCGGGCGGAATGTGTGCGCGTCGAGCGTGCCGCAGCGAACGTCTCCGACGTTGAGCACTTCATCTCCTCTCAGAATTTCCTGATGAAATTCAAAAGAAGTACGGCCGCACGCGGTGACCGTTGATCGAACCACTAATTCATCATCCAGCCGGGCCGGTTTCTTGTACTTGGCTTTGGCTTCGGCGACGACAAAGACGACGCCGAGCTCTGAGTACAGCCGCTCCTGACTCCAGCCCAATGCGCGCAGCCATTCCGTGCGTGCGCGTTCCATGAACCTGAAGTAGTTGGCGTAATAAACCACTCGTGCACAGTCTGTGTCTTCGTAGTAGACGCGAACCGGCCAGTCGAAATAGTGTTTTTCCATCAACAAATTCTCATCCGAGCGCGCGTAAGCGCGCTCAAAAAGGCTCCTTGAAGCCCAGCCTCACATAAGAGCGCATTTTAACAAACGGGTACCTGAGAATCAGGCTTGAAAGGTCATTCTTTATACCCGTTTTTCGGAGCGATAAAATCTTTCGCGAATCTTAAAAAGTTGGGAATACCCCTAGACGGGAAACCGTCCCTAACTATTTTATTTCTTTGGAATTTTTTGTGATCTGATAAGATATCTCGTCCCAAAATAGGCGAAAGGAACAGCAGTGAAAATTAAAGTAGGATACGGCGCAACTTACGGCAGGCTCCTTAGGTTGTCAGCGGCTGTCTTTGCTGTGATCGCACTGACCTCCTGCAAAGAAATTCCGAACTCTGTTCACACGGAAAAAGAACTTGCCTCCAATACGCTTTACACGCCGTTCTCCGGCCGCAGTCCGAAGCATTTGGATCCGACGAGTTCTTACTCTTCCGATGAGACGCCTTACACCTACAGTATTTACGAACCGCTTTACCAGTATCACTTCCTAGAGCGCCCTTATCGCCTGATCCCTCGTTCCGCAGCAGAGGTCGTTAAACCCGTTTATCTGGATAAAGACGGAAAGGCCTTACCTGAGACTGCTTCGGCGGAAAAAATCGCTCTGAGTGTTTACGAGATTCCGATCAAAAAAGGAATCCTCTTTGCGCCTCATCCGGCTTTTGCCAAGAACGAAAAGGGCGAATACATCAACCACGCGTTAGCGCCTGAAGTCATCGACGAGCTGCACAATCCGATGGATTTGCCGCAGAAGGGTACGCGAGAGCTGACCGCCGAGGATTTTGTTTACTCGATCAAGCGAATGGCCAATCCCCGCATCATTGCTCCGGTCTACGGAACGATGGTGAACTATCTTCCGGGATTGAAAGACTTTGCCGTTCAGGTTCGCGCAGAAGACAAACGCCTTCGCGCCGATCTCAAGCCCTCTGACAGAGACTTACCTTTCTTAGACTTGCGGAAGTTTGAGCTCAAAGGTGTTTCGGCGCCGGATAAGTACACGCTGCGGCTCGAAGTCAAAGGAAAGTACCCGCAGTTCCCCAACTGGCTGGCCATGACGTTCTTTGCGCCGGTTCCGTGGGAGGCCGAAGCCTTCTACGCCCAGAAGGGCATGGCCAAAAACAACTTGTCTTTGAACTATTGGCCCGTGGGTACCGGCCCTTACATGCTGGTGGAATCGATTGAGAACCGCAAACATGTCATGGAGCGCAATCCGAATTTCCGTAAGACGGAGCTTTATCCCTGCGCGGGGGAGCCCGGCGATGAAGCGAAAGGATTTTTAAAGGACTGCGGAAAACCGCTGCCTTTCATTGATCGGATTGAAATCACGGCCGAAAAAGAAAGCGTGCCGCTTCGTACGAAGTTCCTTCAGGGCTACTACGACTCTCCGCAGATTGAACGTCTCGACAACGGTCAGGGCTTCTTGATCGGCATGGCCGACAGCGCGGAAAAAGAAAAAGAGTACAAAGAAAAGAAACTGCAGTTTCCGCAGACCATAGAAGCGCAAAACACGTACTTCGGCTTTAACTGGATGGATCCGGTCGTAGGAGAAGGCAAGACGCCCGAAGAGCGCGAGCGCAACAAGAAGCTTCGTCAGGCGATTTCTATTGCCATGGACTGGGAAGAATATATCCAGATCTTTGAGAAAGGGCTGGCGTCTCCCGCGCATGGCCCCCTGCCGCCGGGACTTTTCGGATATCGAGAGGACGGCGCTGCGGCCTTTAACCCGATCGTTTACGAAAAGACCGAAGACGGACTCGTCCGCCGCAAATCCATTGAAGAAGCCAAGAAACTCTTAGCTGAAGCAGGCTACCCCGGCGGCCGTGATGCAAAAACCGGCGAGCCTTTAGTCTTGAATCTCGACTTCCAGGCGGCAGCGTCTCCTTCAACGAAGGCTGTGCTCGACTGGTACCAGAAGCAGTTTGCCAAGATCGGCATTCAGCTCGATATCCGCGGCACGGACTACAACCGTTTCCAGGATAAAGTGATCTCCGGGAATCACCAGCTCTTCTTATGGGGCTGGCTGGCCGACTATCCGGATGCAGAAAATTTCCTGTTCCTGCTTTACGGCCCTAACGCTAAGTCCAAGACGGGCGGCTCGGGAGAGAACGCTTCGAACTACCAAAATCCGAAATACGACGAGCTCTTCAGCCGCATGCGTTATATGGACGAAGGCCCAGCTAAGGCCGAGGCCATTAATGAACTGATTAAGATCGTTCAGGAAGATGCGCCCTGGACATTCGGATACTTTCCGACAAGTTCGGCGGCTTTCCATCAGTGGGTGCATAACGGCAAGCCCACACAGGTCGTGCGCAACCATATTCAGTATCTGAGACTTGATCCCGAGACGCGTGTAAAGGCCATTAAAGAATGGAACAAACCGATTTACTGGCCGCTGCTGGTTTTTGTTCTGCTGTCGGCGTTGGTGATTATTCCGGCCGTGGCTCTTCATAGAAAGCGGGAACGAATGACCGCACGCACTACAGAGGAGGACGTCAAATGATTCGTTATCTCTTAAGACGCATCGGCTACGGCTTCCTGATTCTGATCGGCGTCAATCTGCTCACCTTTATGCTGTTCTTTACGGTCAACACGCCGGATGATATGGCGCGCCTCAATATCGGCGGCAAGCGTGTGACGGCCGAAGCGATCCAGAACTGGAAAGAAGAACACGGTTACGACAAACCGCTGCTCTGGAATGAGAAGGCCAAAGGCTCAGACAAGCTTACGGATACGATTTTTTGGCAGCACAGTGCGCGGCTGATGGTCGGAGACCTCGGTGCATCGGACGCGGGACGTGACATTGCTTATGAAATCAAAAACCGAATGTGGCCTTCGGTTGCTTTGGCGTTTCCGACCTTTTTGCTCGGCGTCTTCGTGATTGTCGTGTTTTCTTTAGGTTTAGTGTTCTTCCGGCACACGAAGCTTGAGATCGGAGGCGTGGTCTTTGCCATTGTCATGATGTCGGTCTCTTCGCTTTTCTACATTATTTTCGGCCAGTGGCTTTTCTCAAAAGTTCTGCGGCTTGTTCCGATCTCAGGTTTTGAGACGGGAACGGCCATGATTTCGTTCCTGATTCTTCCGATTGCGATCGGCGTTTTCTCTCGCATCGGAGGCGATGCGCTGCTGTACCGCTCGATGTTCCTGGAAGAAATCAACAAGGATTACGTTCGTACCGCTCGCGCGAAGGGCTTAAGCGAAACGGCCGTCCTGTTTAAACACGTTCTGCGCAACGCCAGCCTGCCGATTCTGACTTCAACGGTTGCCGTGCTTCCGATGCTGTTTTTAGGCTCCTTAGTGATGGAAAGCTTCTTCGGCATTCCGGGCTTAGGCAGCTTCACGATTGACGCGATTAATGCTCAGGACTTCGCCATTGTCCGTACCATGGTTTTTGTAGGAACCGTGCTGTATGTTATCGGTCTGATTTTGACGGACGTAGCTTACACGATTGCCGACCCGAGGATCCGTTTGAAATGATGCCTAAATTTGTTTTGCTTCCAACGGATATCGTGATTGTCGTCCTTCTTGCGGCACTAACGTTTTATCTGATTCATGTTGCCCGCTCCGAAGAGCTCAAAGCACGATGGCGCTATGTTGTGAGTTCCGGCGCCTCGCTGTGCTCGCTTTCGCTGCTGTGTTTCTTCCTTCTGCTCTCCGTCGTAGATTCTGTGCACTTTCGTCCGGTCATTGATGTTCAGGCCGGGCGCCCGATCTATGACGTCAAGGCTTATTCCCTGTTGGATAAAGCGCTAGGCAAAGCCTCTTCTGCCGAAGAGAAGTCTTATTCGATGCCGCTTGCGACTCAGACATTTGAAAAAATTTCCCGCTTTGAAGACGGCAAACCCGTGCGCGATTACGAACCGCTGAAAGCCGGAGGAGCGCACCTCAAAAATAACGCCGATTGGGCAGAAGACATCATCGTTAAATCGGCCTGCGGGCTAGGTGCAGGACTCGTGCTTAGCGCTTTGCTGTGGTTCTTAACGGTCGGACTGATTGCTCGATATAAAGATCGCTCATTCAAGGGAGAGGTGCGTACGCTATTTAAGCGCCGCGATGAAGTCCTTACGACCTGCTCTGTTTTAATCGTCCTCGGGTGCCTGATCGGCGCGCTTTGGCCGTATTACCACGTGATGGGGACAGATCAAACAGGCAACGATGTCCTGTATCAAGCCTTTAAGTCGGTGCGTACAGCGCTTGTGATCGGAACTCTGGCGACGTTGACGACGCTTCCGTTTGCCGTGGTTCTGGGAATTTGTGCCGGATTCTTCAAGGGCTGGGTAGACGACTTAATTCAGTACCTTTACACGACGTTGTCTTCAATTCCGAGCGTTCTTTTGATTGCGGCTTCCGTGCTGATGATTCAGGTGTTCATTGATTCTCATCCCGGCATGTATGCGACCGGCATTGAGAGAGCCGACCTTCGTCTGTTCATGCTTTCAATCATCATCGGTCTGACGGGCTGGGCCACGCTCGCACGTCTCCTTCGCGCCGAGACCTTAAAGATTTCTCAGCTGGACTATATCCAAGCGGCTCGTGCCTTCGGATTAGGGCCGTTTAAGATCATGAAGCGTCATGTGCTGCCCAACGTGATCCACATCATTTTGATTGTGGCGGTATTGGATTTCTCCGGCATTGTTCTATATGAAGCGGTGCTTTCTTACGTCGGTGTCGGCGTTGATCCGACGACACACAGTTTCGGTTCCATGATTAATGCCGGACGTCTTGAACTTTCCCGCACACCGGTTGTCTGGTGGAACCTTTGCGCGGCTTTCACTTTCATGCTCACACTTGTGTTGTCTGCCAACTTGTTTGCGTCTGCCGTTCGGGAAGCATTTGACCCGAGACTGGTCCTCAAAATCGGGAGGAAAAAGTAATGCTCCGTATTTCTAATATGGTGACTGAAATCCTCACTTCCGAGGATACGGTTCGCGTTGTAGACGGTTTGAGCCTGACGCTTAATCGAGGCGAAATCTGCGCTTTAGTCGGAGAGTCCGGGTGCGGCAAATCTATGACGGCTTTTTCTCTGCTGAGATTGCTTCCGAGCTCCGGACGAGTCTCGAGCGGTGTTGTTACCGTTGACGGAACAGAAATCATGGGTTTGCCGGAAGCTGCGATGCGCAATATTCGCTCTTTCAAGATCAGTTTGATTTTCCAGGAACCGGCGACGTCGTTAAACCCGGTGATGACTGTCGGGGATCAAATTGTCGAGACAATTCTTCTTCATACACCGCTGCGCGGCGAAGAAGCGCGAGCAAAAGCACTCGACTGGCTGAAAAAAGTCGGAATCCCTGAGCCCGAACGCAGAATGAAATCATTCCCGTTTGAACTCTCCGGCGGTCAAAAGCAGCGCGTTATGATCGCTATTGCACTAGCGGCCGAGCCGAACTATTTGATTGCAGACGAACCGACGACGGCGCTGGACGTTTCCGTTCAAGCTCAGATTCTTGATCTTTTAAAGCATCTCAAGGAAACCGAAAACATCGGCATTCTGCTGATTACACATGATTTGGCTGTTGTGGCTCAGGTCGCAGCCAGGGTAGGGCTGATGTATGCCGGTGAGCTGGTGGAAGAAGCTTCAGCACGTGAGTTCTTCTCCAAGCCATTGCATCCTTATGCGCGCAATCTTTTGAAGGCGCTTCCTGAAGGAAAGCAAAAGAGCCAGATGCTCGAGGCAATACCGGGCATGGTTCCTCGCTTGAATCGAGAGTTCCATGGATGCCGATTTGCCGAGCGCTGTAAAAAAGCTCGTCCCGAATGTTCTCAGCATAAAGTTGTCCTGCAGGAGATTGGAGACCGAAAAGTTCGCTGCCTGTTTCCTAAAAATGATCCGGTCGAACTTCCGCGAAGTGACGTTGTTGTTGAGCGAGAGCAGAAAGATGTGCCTCGCATTCTTGAAGTCAAGAATTACAGCGTTTGGTTTCCGATTCGCGGCGGTTTTCTGCGTCCGACGGAATACGCCAAAGCCGTCAACAATGTCTCATTCGATGTGCGCAGAGGGCTGACAACGGCATTGATCGGAGAAAGCGGCAGCGGCAAAACCACGGTGGCCCGAGGCATCCTCCAACTTCTCCGACTGCAGGCAAAAATCACCGGTTCTGCGCTCTTGAACGGAAAAGACTTAGGCAGCTTGAACGGTCCCGATCTTCGACAAGCCCGCGTCGATATGCAGGTTATTTTCCAAGATCCATTCTCCAGTTTGAATCCGAGAATGCGTGTTAAGGAAATTCTGCTTGAAGGGTTGGAGAGCCTGCACCCTGATATTCCTGCGAGTGAAGCGCTCGGAAGAATTGAAGATGTCATCGGTCTTTGCGGGCTTCGTTCCGATTCATTGAATCGGTATCCGCATGAGTTCTCGGGCGGACAAAGACAGCGCTTGGCGATAGCTCGTGCGTTGGTGGTCGAACCCAAACTTCTGATTTGTGATGAACCGACATCGGCTTTGGATGTTTCCGTGCAGGCCCAAATCCTGAATCTTTTGAACGAAATCCAAAGAAGCCGAGATATCTCGTACTTGTTCATCACTCATAACTTCGGCGTCGTTCGTTACCTTGCCGATGAAGTCATTGTGATGAAGTCCGGAGAAGTGGTAGAAGCAGGATCGGCGGCAGAAATCCTTAATCGTCCGAAAGATCCTTACACCTGTCGCTTGCTGGAAGCAGTTCCGAATTTCGACTCTCTGAAGTAAGAACAAGAAGTTCCCACAAAGCCGAAAGACGCGTCTGGATACGGAAAGACGTTCTAGGCTCTGTTAGCGAAATTCAGCGAAGGACGAAATAAAAATTCAGAGGGGAGTTTTATCTTTAAAGGATAGAATTAAAGATAGTTTAACCTCTAAGTATTGGTATTTTTGCTGTCAAAGAAAGCCTCAATTTTTGAGAATTGAGCAGAAATTGAACACGATTGAACAAGTATTGAACATATATCGTGAGTAGACGAGCTTGAGAACGAGTTTCTCTTTTCAATCCGGATAGAGTAACGGCCTGTTTTAGCGAAATAAGCGAAAGATGAAATAAAAATTTGGAGGGGATTTTTGTTTTTAAAAGACCGAATTAAAGATGATCTATCTTTTAAGTATTGGGATTCTTGGTGTCAAAGAAAACGTCTTTTTTGGGAATTAGACTGTTAAAAGGCCAAACTCGAGGAGGTACTTCTTTTTTAATCCGGAAAGAGCAATCGTGTGTTTTCAGTGATGCCTCGCTGGTTGGCAGCGATGTCTATTAAAACATCGCCTAAGCGGTCTTGATCCGACAAGAACTTGATTCCATTGTTTTGGCACAGATCCAAGTAAATCGCCAGCGCCGTCCTTTTGTTGCCGTCCTGAAAGAAATGACCTTTGAGAAGGCTGACGACGATGCTTGTTATCTGCTCTCTGACGGTGTCGTAATAGGAATAGCTGGACAGACATCCGCCTACTCGCTGTTTTCTTTCTTCTGAGCAGCGATTGCCGGTGAGAGCTTCGTTGATCAAGACCACCGCATCAATATCTAATGGTGTACTCATTTGTCTTTGAGATAATCAAACGTCTTTTTGAAGGTGTTTAAATTTTCTTTAAAGCGTTTGAGCATTTGCTCTTTAGTATTTGGGCGGAGCTCCTGTTTTTGAGGAACTGATTTTCTATCTGTCATAGTTCAAGAAAGAGAAGAGCCGATTCGGTTCGATTAACCGGCTCGGCTTCTTCCCTCAGAAAGAGAAATTATCCTTGTTCGCTGAAACGTTCTTTAAGCCGCTGAGGCAGTCCTCCGCTGCGCTGCGTGACGGTCTTTAACGACATGTCTAGGGCATCCTTAGCCCCGAAAATCTGGCACGTTTTTTCCGAGCGAGTAATGCCGGTATAAAGAAGTTCGCGCGTGCATAAAGAGGCAGCATCACTTCCGGCACTTAGTGTTGGCAGGAAGATGGCTACATCACGGAAGCCGGAACCCTGCGATTGATGGATGGTGATTGCAAAGGCGGTGTCATATTTCGGCAGCAGCTGAGCCGGAACGATTTTCTTCAGATCACCGATGAATGCATACCACATCGGTTTGTCGGAATCAGCCGTCTTCAAGCCGAAAATAACAGCGACGTCGCCGTTGGCGACACCAAGGCCGGAGTCGTTTTGACGAACAATGATGACCTTGCCGTTGTACATGTCGTCTGCGGATGGAACTATGAAAGCCGTTTTAACAAAATCTTCGCAATAATCATTGACGGCATTGACGCCGGTCGGACCTTCACGTTGTGCGCACAACGGACGGAAAGTACTCAGTTCGTTCCAGACGTCTTTAAGAGCTTGTTGTACATCATTAGGAAGGTTTTCGAAGTTGGCTGATCTTGAATCCACTTCGTTTTTATCGTTCAAAGTTAAAGTCAGGTTTAAGTTTTCGACTGCGTTGCAGTAGGAATCGAGTTTTTCCTCTAACCACTTCTGAGCCTGCAGAGGAAGATTTCTACCTGCAGATTTGAAAAACACGCCGGTATCTTTAAATCCTTCAAAAGGTTGATCGTCCGTGTACTCAACTTCTGAAATAAAGTCCGAAATGCCGGCTTCTCTTCCTTCTTCGAAGGCCAGCATGCGCTGCGCCAATCTGCCGATAGCGGATTTGTCGTTGAAGCGAATGCTCTCTTTTAATTCAACAATGTAGCCTTTCAAAACACCCGAATTGTCGGAGATGTCAGCAAACACCGAACCAGGTCCGACGGCTGCCAGCTGATGCTTGTCGCCTAAAAACACAGTTTGCGTTTTGGTTGGATCAATTGATCTGATAAGTTTTAACGCAAGGGCGGAGTCAATCATTGAGCTCTCATCCACGATTAGCAGATCTGCTTCGATCGGATTGTCTGCTGAAGGTCGTTTGCCGTTGGATAAATCCGTGACGAGCAATTTATGGATCGTCAAAGAAGTCAGTCTATCTTCCGCAAGGGCCTTGCGAACGGCAGGGTAGTAAGGTGCAGAGGACGGACCGGCATCCGCTTGATTTTTTACGGATTCAAGAAGACGACTTGTGGCCTTTCCGGTTGGGGCACACATTTGAATGATGCCCTTCGGATGTATTTCCAAAAAGGCTTCAATGAATTTCACAACGGTGGTTGTTTTGCCGGTACCGGGACCGCCGCAAATAACGGAGAATTTCTCCGAAACTGCAAGTTCGGCGGCTTCCAGCTGCAGAGGATTTAAAGAGTAGGCTTTCTTGTCGCCGTTTTCTCGTGCATTCTTTAACGTCTGTTCCAGCTGTGCTAAGGCCTCTTTTACCTCGTTGACGTCGCTGGCGCTTGTAGAGCACATACCGTGAATACCTGCGGCCAAACGGCTTTCAGAGCAAAAATTGCGGCGGGAATAAATTCTCAGCTTTTTCGGTTCGCTCTCGTCAAGAAGAAAAGGCGTAGGAGCGACAGAAAGGTTGTTAGGTTCGTCAGCAATTTTGTTGCTGCTGTCTGTTAGCAGCTCAGCTTCCCTGAGCAGCTCCACGTACTTTTTATTTTGCGGCGTTGCATCAAGCTCGGCACATAAACCTCCGAGGTGTTCGGCTTGTCCGAGATGCAGCATGAAGAACGCCAATGCGTCTCTTAGCTCTTCTGTAATGGTTTTTCCTCGACGAGTTAAAAGGTCAAGCAGAATGGTGCCGAGGTTTTCAAATGAATTTTGGTTTTGCGAAATCATTTCAAACTGCTCCTTTGGCACGAGATTCCAGGAGTTCGCGACTGAATCCGTTTTTCAGGAAGTCGTCTAAACATTCGATAAGGGCATCTTTTGGACGTTCAAAGTACGTTCCGCGCGCATTCCTGTCGATGCCGCGCAGGAAGCAGTAAACCGCCCCTCCGATGGCTTTATAACCCGTACCTTCCGGCAGATTTAAACGAACTTCGAGCATTCGTTTGAGCGCAACGAGATAGAGCGCCAACTGAAGCTCGTAGTGATTATTTTTCATCAAGGCGTTCACGGCTTCCGGCGTATAGAGCTCAGGAGTGTTGTTGCGGTAATCAATTTTGTTCGTCTTCCAGTCGATGACCCAATATTTGCCGTCAGCGGCAAAAGCTAAGTCGATGGAGCCCGTGAGATAACCGCGCATATCAAGTTCTGACAAATGAAAGTCTTTATAACGAGAATCAAAGGCCGTTAGCGTTTCAGCCAAAAGACTCGCCGTCAGACGTTCTCTGCCCTTTATCGGAGCTCCGACGGAAAGCATGAATTTCAATTCCGGACGGCAATCTTTAAGATTTTTAAAAAGCTGAGAGAGATGGAAGCCCGGCGCGGAGGGCAGAATCTTTGCTTCGAATAAATTTTCGAAGAACTCTTCCGTTTTAGTCTCGATTTCGGCCTTTCGTTCTTCAGTTTCTGGGGCGACATAACCCTTAAAACGATCATCTAAAAATTTGTAGACTCTGTTCTTCCAGTTATGGAAATTTTTGTCGAAAATCTTTTCTAATAATTCGTGGACTTTCGTGCCGAATTCGGCAGCGCTTTGGGTGCCTTTGAGGACTTCCAATACGTCCTCTTCTTTCGATTCCGCGACAGTTTCCTCTGACTCAAGAGCTTCCGACTCATCAGTGATGACGGCGGAGTCCTGTGCTTCCATGGTCCTCAACAAGCTTGTGAAACTGGAAGAAATCCAAGAACGATTTTGCTTCTCACCGCGACCGGCTCTGAGATCAAGATGCTCCGGCGGTTGTCTGAAGGAGACTTCGGAGTCTCCATATTTGCCGGGTTCGAAGTCAAAACGGATCTCAAAAGGAATGTAAGCATTTAAAGCTTTCTCAGAGAGCATGAGAGGATGTGCGCTGTTCTTGTTGTACTCGGAAATTCCGTCAAGCAAGGCCTTTCTGACTTCTCTTGCCGACGCTTCCTTCGGGCTCAAAGCCTCCCGCAGTCGGTTTAAACCGCCAATAATGGCCAATCCGCCGGACGTTTCTCCGCTGATAGCCTGAGCAAGCGGATTTTTTCCGCCGACGCTGCCGTGAGGCGCTCCGTTCTTAGTTTTCTTGAAGAAATAGGGAAGAACCACCCTTGCTGTGGCTCGCGTCATAGCGACATACAGCAGTCTCATGGACTCCTCATATGATTTCTCAATGAAGTCGTCCGGTGCCTTCTGTTCGGTTTCATAGAAGGTAATGACGCCTGTCGCATCATCTCTAAATTTCTGACCTTTGGAAAAGCTTATCGGCCGGTCAAGGTAATAAACAACAGGGTATTGAAGGCCTTTACTGCTGTGAATAGTCTCAACTCGAACAACATCGGAATCGGTTTCACGTCTCAGAGTGTAGCTGTCGTTGCTCTTTTTTTGTTCTTGTTTTAACCAGCGCAGCAGTCCCTGAAGACTATCAATGGTGTTGTGCTGCTGATGAAGAAGCTCCAAGATGTGCTGATAATTCGTGAGGGCGCGTTCTCCTCCGTATTGCAGTAAACGCTCTTCGGTTTTGGCGCCGGCAAATAGGTTCGAAACAGCAGCGATAATTCCGCTCTTCTCGTAGATTTTTGCTGAGTTTTCCAATAACAGACGTGCCTGCGCGGAGGCCGCATCGTTATTCAATAAGTCATTCAGCGAGTCGCCGAAAATCCTGGTTGCCTGAGCCGCAGCCACAAGACGAGTATCTCTCGGATCGTACATAGCCTCTAGAACGCTCTTAAGTTCGTGCGCTTCTTTGGAACATAAGACATTTTCATTCGAAGACCGAAGGGTGCGAATGCCCCGCCTGCGCAGCTCTTCAATAACCTTGTCAGCATGGAAGCGCTTTGCAACCAAAATCGCGATATCGCTGGGTCTCAGTCTCCGGCCTTCATAGAGGACATTTTCCTTTAGCAAGGATTCGATTTCCTCTGCGATGGCAATAGCCTCCATATCGCGAAGTGTCTCTGCATTGGACAAGGCCTTAGTGTCGGCATTGGACCAGAAAGCGAAAGAGGAAAGGGGTTCGACTTTGCCGTCTTTCTCTAAGAGGAGCGGTAGTTTTTTCTTATTAAACTTCACCGGCGAATAAGAAAGGGCCTGATTCAAAAAGCCGCCGCGGGAACCTTTCCCTTCCGGATTGAAGTACGCATTAACTCCGGCAATGATCCCAGGAGTAGAACGATAATTCTTTACTAACTGATAAGGGTTGTTGATTTCGTTTTTGGCTAACAGATACGTTTCAAGACTTGCGTTCCTGAAGCGATAAATAGACTGTTTCGGATCACCGACAAAGATAACGGGTTTGGAGTTCTCCGGATCCTCTAAGAACAGGTGTTTGAAAATCGAGTATTGAATCGGGTCCGTATCCTGAAATTCGTCAATCAAAGCAGCGCCGTAAAGGTTCTGAATTGCCTTGGTGAATTCCGGATCTTTAACAATGCGTTCTTCTGCTTCGATCAGCAGGTCATCGAACGTAAAAAGACGTTCATCTTTCTTGTTTTCTTCGTAGAGTTTTGTTGCCTGATCAATGAAAGTTTCAAAAAACCGAGTGGTTTCGTCTTCGGGCTTTTGATTCGCATCTTTCATCAGCTTCATTTGCCGGGTGAGCGGCTTGCTTCTGCTCAAACCGGCAGCAGTTGTCAGAATATCTTCCCAAGGAATGTCTCGAGCCAGAGACAGTTGTTCCGTAGGGTAGCCTGGATAGGCCTTCGGAAGGTTTGTACGAAGAAAAGTACTCAGCGCTTTATCTTTAGCGTTTGAATCATCTCCGATCTCAAAGTCGTAGTTTCCCTTTGAAGAAAAGACAAAGTCCTGAAGGATTCGTTGGCAAAAGCCGTGAATAGTAAAAATGGCAGCGTCGTCAATCTTATTCAGCGCTGTTTGCAGTTTTTCAAGAATTATGTCCTGAGAATATTTCTTTTCTCCCCAACTATCCAGCAGATCGTTGAAGCTTCCGCTCTTGTTCAGCCTAATTTGTTCAATCAGTTCCGTCAGGTTGCTGCGCAAACGAGAGGACAACTCATCAGTGGCTGCATTCGTGAATGTCACGACCAAAATACGATCTAGTTCGATTCCTTTCTCGACTAAAAGCCTGAGCAGCACTCGCATCAAGGAATACGTTTTTCCGGTGCCGGCGCTGGCTTCCAAAAGCATGCGCCCCTCAATCGGCGTTGTGGCAGCATCAAATTCTTTATAAAGCATAAATACTCCGATTAAGGTTTAAGTTTTTGAATGAATTCAATTAACGCTTCGAATGCTTCTGAAAGGTAGATGTCTTTCTTTCTGCCATCACCTTTGAGGAGTTTGTAGTAATCGCTGAGTTCTTCTTTGAGAGCCTTAGATAAATCAGCAGCTTTTCTTACGCTTTCCTCTGAGACACCCTGCCAAAGCAGTGCGTCATCCGAGGCATTCATTCCAAGTGCGTGCTTGCAGTGACACTCAAATAACCTCAAGAACGCTTTAAGCGGTTCGCCGCCATGGTTCTGAATAATCGAAGAGTAAGAAATGACGAAATGATCTGTGTCTGAACTTTCGTTAAAGATGAGTAAATCGTAGGGTTCCCCGGCTTCGGTCCAAATAATTTGGCGCAATACTTCTCGGTTTTGTTCCGACGCAGAGCAAAAGACGCCGAGCTTGACGCGCAAGGACTCATCTTCCGTTTTCCAAAGGAAGAGATCCGTTTTGTCTGTGAGCCGATTGACGAAGCTAGAAACTGCAGTCGGAACTCGATAATCAAGTCCCGCCGAGAGGGGTTTTAAAGTCTCAGTCTCCTCAAATTGTTTCCTTGCGGCGTGAGCGTCGGCAACCTCTGAGGTTTCAAAACTGAGAACCGCACGTCGGACACTTTCAATGCCGTACTTCGGATTAAGGTTCAGAAGATTGAGCGCCTCTTGATCAGAGAAGTTATTCTCAAGCAAAGAAAGAAATTTTCGGCTGACCTCTGAGTGCATAAGCTTGTCGTCCTTAGAAGGGACGATCATTCTTTCGTCGGCTTCGAAATCTGATGATTCAAGCTTGAGCAGCGTTGCCGTCCATTCGTTGTAAGAGGTCAGGAACTTTATGAGGAAATTAACCTGCAGTTCGCGGAGCACCGGGTGCTGCATCGTTTTGGGAAGTTTCTCAGCAGGAATCTCGGTGTTGGCAAACATCGGTTCCTTGGCGCCCGGGTTCCTATAGGCATGTTCGATTGAATCGAGGACGTCTTTCCGAGGGCTCTTCCAGAACAAGTTGTTTTCTCGTTTGTCTAGAGATTTTGCTTCCTCTAAGAAATTTCTCATGGAGAAGCGATTCAAAGGAACCTTAGTCACGATGCTCTTCCAAAGCTCGTCTGCCTTTTCCTGAGCAGTACCGTCCTCCATTCCTACGTTCATGGCATGAGAAAGGAAGTAATTCTTGAAATTATCAATGACGAGCGACGGATTATTTTCGCTTTGCGGTTTCGTTCCGATGGTGTAGGAAATCAAGAGGTTTTCTCGAGCGCTGAGGAGTGTGTCAAGAAAGACGGCGTTATTGTCCTTTCTTGCGTCTCGGTCGCCGCGGCGGCGGTGATCCTTAGTTAAGTCAAATTCTTCAAACTTAGGAGTTCCCGGGAACCCGCTTTTCTCATCGAAG
>ERZ827126.1197-NODE-1197-length-26044-cov-6.683635_pt1 | contig 26044 bp, 29 predicted proteins | sample MGYA00519780_ERZ827126 | MGnify/ENA primary metagenome ERZ827126 (study PRJEB31778, sample SAMEA3449262) | human gut metagenome | biome: human gut; feature: human-associated habitat; material: faeces | place: United Kingdom | collected 2010/2012 ...
CATGGAGCTGACTGTTACTAATCGGGTGAGGGCTTGACCAAGAATCGCAGGAAGAATGAATCTCAAGGAAATGTCAACATGTATGTAGTTTTGAAGGTACAGTAAAAACCAGCTATCATCTAGCTGGTTTTTTTGTGTGCAAAAATCTATAGAAAGGAATGTCTGAAACTTCTGACCATTTACATAGAAAATTATAGAAAGTGGGATTAAAAATATATTGTCTTGCAGGAAAATGGGTTTTAAAATTATAAGCAAGATTTATAGAATCTATTAATCCTCTAAAATAATACATCTTAATCCAGCCCATCAGAGTGTGAAATCATGCTGAACTGTCTTAAATGCATTATTTACGAGGACTGCTATAATAGAAACATATATGGGAGGGTTTTTCATGAAGATTTATGTAAATGTAAATGCTGGTCATGATGGTAATGGTACAGAACAGATGCCGTTTCGTCATATTAATGATGCAGCAAAAATTGCACAGCCGGGGGATGAAGTTTGGGTAGCTCCTGGAGTTTATCGGGAGTATGTAGATCCTGTTCATGCGGGTAGAGAGGATGCCAGAATTACTTACAGGAGTGTAGAGCCTCTTGGGGCAGTTATTACCGGAGCAGAACGAATTCAGTCATGGGTTCCTTATAAGGAAAACGTATGGGTATGCCGTGTTGCGAACAGTCTTTTTGGCAACTATAATCCATATACAACTATGGTATATGGAGACTGGTATTTTGCTAAAGCTGACAAACATACAGGATGTGTATATCTTAATAACCGAGCACTTTATGAGGCTGGAAGTGTAGAGGAATGTATTAAAGCCGAGGTTTATGAGTGTAGTTGGGTTCCGGAGGAATCTACTTATAAATGGTACACAGAACAGGATCAGGAAAAAGATGAGACAGTAATTTATGCGAATTTTCATGGAGCAGATCCAAATGAGGAAAATGTAGAAATTAATGTACGCCGTGAATGCTTTATGCCATCAAAAACAGGTGTTGGATATATCACAGTCAGTGGTTTCGTAGTTACAAAAGCAGCAACTACCTGGGCACCGCCTGCAGCTTATCAGGATGGCATGATCGGGCCTCACTGGAGTAAAGGATGGATCATTGAGGACTGCGAAATTTCTAACAGCAAATGTGCAGGAATTTCTCTTGGAAAATATTATGATCCGGAAAATGATCATTATTTTACTAATAAATATGTTAAGAGTCCAACTCAAATGGAAAGAGACGCGGTATGCCGTGGACAGTATCATGGCTGGCTTAAGGAAAAAGTAGGAAGTCATATTATCCGCCGAAACAATATCCACCACTGTGAGCAGGGTGGTATTATCGGGCGTATGGGTGGTGTATTCAGTATTATTGAGGATAATCATATTCACCATATCAACAATATGATGGAATTGGGCGGAGCAGAAATTGCCGGAATTAAAATGCATGCTGCAATTGATGTTATTATGAGAAGAAATCATATTCATCATTGTACTATGGGAATCTGGTGTGATTGGGAAGCTCAGGGTACACGACTTTCTCAGAACCTGCTCCATGACAATCAGCGTCCGGCATTTGCTAAACAGTTGAAAGGTGGTATGATGTGCCAGGATATTTTTGTTGAAGTAGGTCATGGTCCTACTCTTATTGATAACAATATCCTTTTATCAGATGCCAGCCTGCGTTTTGCTACTCAGGGTGTTGCTATGGTACATAATCTGATCTGCGGTGCTTTAACTTGTGTAGGCGAAGGAACCAGTTGGCGTTATACACCATATCATATGCCTCATCGTACAGAGGTTATGGGATTTATGACTATACTTCATGGAGATGATCGTTTCTATAATAATATTTTCGTCCAGAAATGGCCTTCAGAAGATTTTATTACAATGCATGATTCTGATGATGGATTTGATTCTGAAAACAGAAAAGTCGGAACCTGGATGTTTGATGAGTATCCAACGTATGATGAATGGATTTCACAGTTTGATTTTACAAAACCTGCAGATATGAAGAAACTGGAATCAGTTCATTTTGATCATTTACCGGTATGGAGTGAAGGAAATGTTTATCTTAATGGTGCAAAGGCATGGAAACATGAGAAAAATGGGTTCGTTTCTTCTGAGAATGTGAAGGTAGAATTAACAGAGAAAGACGGAAAATATTTCCTGGATACAAATATATATGAGATTCTTGAAGCTTTCTCCGGACGTATGATCAATACAGAAGTTTTGGGAAAAGCTTTTGAGCCGGAAGAATTCTTCGAAAATCCGGATGGAACACCGATAACATTTGATACCGATTACTTTGGAGGACACAGAGGTGCCAAGGTAATTCCCGGACCTTTTGCAGAGAAGGAAGACGTTGGGAAAAACGTTAATATATGTACTGCATTTTAAACGAATTAAGTAAGTTATCGGATACAATTGTGAATCTACGCCTGAGTGAGCAGTAATATAATTGTTACTGTTCACACACCAATGGTATTTAGATAAATAAAGCATATTCCGGAGATTACTTGACATTTAAAAAGAAATGCCTTGAAAAATTTATGAAATATGAAAATGGTTAAATTCTTGTTCGTTTTGTCAACGACAAATAAGCAGATTTTCATCTGCTTGAAAAAGTGATATACTATCAGTTGATGATACTGTTTAGGAAACACGGTATATCAGATATTTGGGTTTTCTGAAATGAGCCGTTTTAAGTCTTGGGAATTGTCGATCGCAGCGGATCGGGACTAATTCCTTTTGTAACAGTGCCATCACATTTATGGAATCTGTCTCCGTGTGGAGACGGAGATAGATTCTGCATATATGTGCAGCAAGCGTAAAGTTTACTTTATAGGAATATTTACGTTTCCCATGAACGACTACAGTATGAGCAACAAGAAGTTCCGTGGCATTATAAGCGATAAACTTCGCCCATATTTCCTGTTTTATAAAATCAGGTTTATAGCTGTGATAATGACTTAATCCAATCGTATATTTCAATTTTCGAAAAGAGGATTCGATCCCCCATCTGGAATTATAGATTTCTTTAAGCTTTTCAACAGGAAAGTTTTTTTCCGGAAGATTTGTCACAAGGCATTCATAAGTATCTTCTGATATTGGAAACCGTACGATCCGAAAAGTCAGATCATAAGTATCTTCTGAGCCATATTTTATGTAGTCAAAAGAAGCTGCCTGGTCAACATATCTTCGGTAAAAACCATCTTTGATTTTTATAGATTTACGATGGGATCTCGTAAGAGTTACGTCAACAGTTATATCAAATGTATCAGAATCCGGAAAAACAAAGTTCCCAATCAACCCTTTGCTTGTAATGTCTTTTGTACGAAAAACAAAATACTGTTCTTTTTCGATCACGTGAGCCATGTTGTTATAAGAGCAATACCCTCTGTCCCCGATAAAAATAGTTCTTTGATCCGGGTGAGGGATATGTCTGTCTACAAGCTGGCAAAAAGCAAGGAACTCATCTTTTTTGTGTGCAGACTGAAGAATGGCATCGGTATAGATCCGTTTATTTATGTCATAAAAGGCATTAATGTGTATGCTGTAAAAGCCGGAGGCAGAATGTCCTTCTGAGATAAAATAATCATCAGACGAATACTTTGAAAAGCTGAAAAAAGAAGTAGTAGAACCATCAGCAGCAATGTATTGATACTGCTGTTCCTGCTTTGAAAGTTCAAGCTTTTCGGAAGAAGAAGTAAACTCATGGAATACAGCTTCCAGAGCCTCTGGCATCATTTGGGAACGCCTTTGATTTAGGGCAGATATAGAAGGGAGATCCTCTGACATTTGAAAGAAATCCAGAAATTCGCATTTCGTGGATGAAGCGCCTTGAGAAATAAGGAACGAAATAACATGATCTGGAGAAAGTTTTCGTATACGAGAATAATCGCGTCCCGGATTATAAACAAAGGAATCCATATGCGATGTAACCGTTGCTATAGAATGCTTAAGAGTATCTTTAAGTTTTAAATGGAACATAGGTATGTGCCTCCTGAATTAGAAAAATTTTAATTTCTAATTCAAAGGCCGCTCTCATTACCTCACAATAATATCAGTAATGAGAGCGGCCGCAGATTCCAGCTTAAAAGTCAAGGCTTTTGTAATCTTTTTGTTAGACCCTTAAGACTAACTAAGGGTATAGATTATCTAAATACCATTGGTTCACTCTGTTCACAGCAACACGCTTCGCGATGCACAGACTTCCAATATTTCCAGAAGGCTATTTTGTCACAATAACCGTACTGTAACCATCATCCCTCAGTCTCTGCTCCATATTTACTGCATTACCAATCTGCTGATAGGCACCTGTCTGAACTTTATACAATCCGTTTTCATGTAACATAAAAGAGGGATAACCTTTTTCCAGTAACTGATATAACATACGGTCCGCATTCTCTTTTTTTCTGAACGCTCCAGTCTGCACTCTGTAATAAAGCGGTTCCTGCACTGTTTCCTCATCCAGGCTTCCAAGAATCGCATCTGCAATTCCCTGAGCTATATCGCTAAACTTGTTATCAAACAGTTTATTATCTTCTTCGGAATTGATAAATCCGGTTTCTATTAAAAGAGCCGGCATCCTGGTTCGTCTGAGGACCACAAGTCCCGGCCGCTCTTTTACACCGATTTCGCGGAATCCCACTTCTCCCAGAGCTCCCAGAATATTCTCAGCCATCTGATATTTAATCCCGCTTTTATCATAAATCAGAACTTCCGCTCCATTATACTGATTTTCCTTTGGACTGCTGTTTCGGTGAAATGAAATAAAGTAATCTACTCCTGCCTGATTTGCAAGCTGTGCCTTCTCAAAAGGTGTCTGATAGACATCACCGGTACGGGTATAAGAGATGTCAATCCCTTTATTTTTTAAAATCTCACCTACCGCAAGAGCAAGTTTAAGATTGTCATTCTTTTCCTGTCTTCCCTTATATACGGCTCCCGGATCCTGACCTCCATGTCCGGCATCCAGCATGATCGAATATGCCATGACGACACTCTGCTTTCTTCATATACTCTTTATACTATATGAATTAAAAATATAATTGTGCAGGTCGCTTGACTTTTTTACACTAAAGCGTTATACTTTAAAACGTCACAGTCGAATAACTCGATGACATTATCCGAATCATTTACCAGTACTGCTTTCCCTGCAGAAAATCATTCGGATTCAGGTAAGTTTTATATTATCAAATAATAAACGCAATTCTTACCTGACTTAATTTAAACATTATATTAGGAGGATATATCATTATGAAAAGAAAAGCATTAGCAATCACTCTTGCAGCAGCCATGGCTATGGGAACCTGCGCAGTAACAGCAAGTGCTGCTGACGGAGACAAATATACAATCGGTATCTGTCAGCTTGTGCAGCACGAAGCTCTCGACGCTGCGACACAGGGATTCAAGGATGAAGTCACCAAAGAACTGGGAGAAGATGCAGTTACCTTTGACGAGCAGAACGCACAGGGAGATTCCAACACCTGTTCTACAATCATTAACAGCTTCGTTTCCAATAATGTTGACCTGATTCTTGCAAATGCAACTCCTGCTCTTCAGGCAGCTGCAGCAGGGACAAGCGATATTCCGATTCTTGGTACTTCTGTTACTGAATACGGTGTTGCACTTGGACTGGATGATTTCAACGGGACTGTGGGCGGAAATATTTCCGGAACTGCAGACCTTGCTCCCCTTGATCAACAGGCAGCAATGCTCAATGAACTTTTCCCGGATGCAAAAAATGTAGGTCTTCTCTACTGTTCTGCCGAAGCAAACTCTCAGTATCAGGTAGATACAGTAAAAGCTGAACTTGAAAAACTCGGATATACATGTGAATATTATGCATTCTCTGACTCTAATGATCTCTCTTCTGTTGCTACAACAGCAACTGACGCAAGTGATGTAATTTATGTACCGACAGATAATACAGTTGCTTCCAACACAGAGATCATCAACAACATCTGCCTTCCGGCAAAAGTTCCGGTAATCACAGGCGAAGAAGGTATCTGCAGCGGATGCGGTGTTGCGACACTTTCCATCAGCTATTATGACCTTGGTGTTACAACCGGTAAGATGGCTGTTAAGATTTTAAAGGACGGTGAAGATATTTCCACAATGCCGATCGAATATGCACCAAACTTCACAAAAGAATATAACAAAGATATCTGCGAAGAGCTGGGCATCGAAGTTCCGGACGATTATGTTGCAATCGGTGAGGCTGCTGAAGACACTGCCAAATAAATCCGGTCAGACAGTTGAAAAATACTCACACCAACAGGATTTTAAATAACAGCTTATCAAACAGTTATAAAAAATTCAATTTATATGCGATCAGCGGGAAAGGTTTGACGCCTCTCTCGCTTTTCGCATCTCAACAGGAGGAAATTACAAATGCAAATTTTAACATTAATCACTGCACTTCCGGGTGCAGTAGCCCAGGGTCTGATCTGGGGAATTATGGCAATCGGTGTTTATATCACTTTCCGTATTCTTGATATTGCAGACCTTACAGTTGATGGCACTATGTGTACCGGTGGTGCAGTGTGTATTATGATGATGCTTTCCGGTCATAATGTCTGGATTTCTATGTTGGCCGCTACTCTCGCCGGAATGCTGGCAGGCCTTGCGACCGGAATTTTTCACACCTTTATGGGAATTCCCGCAATCCTTGCCGGAATCCTGACACAGTTATCTCTGTATTCCGTAAACCTGAAAATCATGGGAAAAGCAAATCAGGCAATCAACGTTGATAAATATAATCTTCTGGTTTCCCTGCGACATATAAAAAATGCATCTCTTTCCAAAAACACAATTTTTATTGTAGCAGTTATGTGTATTCTCCTGATTGCCATTCTCTACTGGTTTTTTGGAACAGAGCTTGGCTGTTCCCTTCGCGCAACCGGATGTAACCCAAATATGTCACGCGCCCAGGGTATCAACACAAACATGAATAAAGTTCTCGGACTTATGATTTCCAACGGTCTGGTAGGACTTTCCAGTGCACTCCTTGCACAGTATCAGGGATTTGCAGATGTCAACATGGGACGTGGTTCCATCGTTATCGGTCTGGCAGCAGTTATTATTGGTGAGGCAATCTTTGGACGTATTTTCCGCAACTTTGCCCTTCGCCTGTTAGCAGTTATCTTCGGTTCCATTCTGTATTATCTGGTACTTCAGATTGTTATCTGGATGGGTATCGACACTGACCTGCTGAAGATGCTGTCCGCAATCGTAGTTGCTCTCTTCCTTGCATTCCCATACTGGAAAGGCAAATACTTTAATAAACCAGCCAAAAGGGGAGGTAAATAAAAATGCTTGAACTTAAAAATATCTATAAAACCTTTAATCCCGGAACCATTAATGAGAAACGTGCATTAAATGGTCTGAACCTGAAGCTGAACGAAGGCGATTTTGTAACTGTTATCGGAGGAAACGGCGCCGGCAAATCTACTATGCTAAATGCTGTTGCAGGAACCTGGCCGGTTGATGAAGGACAGATCCTTATCGACAATATTGATGTTACAAAACTTTCTGAACATAAACGTGCTACATACCTTGGACGTGTGTTTCAGGATCCAATGACAGGAACCGCTGCAACAATGGGTATCGAAGAAAACCTTGCACTTGCAAAACGCCGCGGAAAATCCCGTCTTCTCCGCTCCGGAATCACTAAAGCAGAGCGCGAAGAATACAAAGAGCTCCTGAAAATTCTTGGTCTTGGTCTGGAAGACAGACTGACTTCTAAAGTAGGACTTCTCTCGGGTGGTCAGAGACAGGCTCTTACTCTTCTGATGGCAACGCTTCAGAAACCAAAGCTTCTGCTTCTGGATGAACATACCGCAGCTCTTGATCCAAAAACAGCTGCCAAAGTTCTGGAAATTACAGATATGATCGTAAACCGCGATCACCTTACGACATTGATGATCACTCACAACATGAAGGACGCTATTGCACATGGCAATCGTCTGATCATGATGATGGAAGGAAAAATCATTCTGGATATCCAGGGAGAAGAAAAGAAAAAACTGACAGTTAAAAACCTTCTGGATCAGTTTGAAAAAGCAAGCGGAGAAGAGTTCAGCAATGACTCTGCACTGCTCGGATAACCGTATAAATTACTCATAACGTTTCTAAATATCCTTTATATGAGAGTACTTTTTTACAGAGTACTCTCATATTTTTATTTCTCATCTTTTTCCAGCGGAGTTACACAGATAAATTTATGTGTTTCCCTATTGTACTGGTAGATTCTCGACGTCAGATAGTCCTCTTTCGGTGTAGCCTCCCTGATCGTATCCCGCAAAACACACTGCAAATCTTCAGGTTCTACAAATTTATCATTATGGATCATTACCTCATGTACACTGGTAAACACCATATAGAAATCGGAATCCAGCATATATGCCAATTGTTCTGCCACTCCCGGCAGGAACACTGCAACTGCACCATTTGTTTTCTTCGTTGTACTGAGACAATTTCCCATTGCATCTTTCTTCAATTCACACTTATCACCCAGATTCATAAAACTTTCACCTTCATATTCCGGATTAAAAATCATCTGTTCCCATCTGTAAATTCTGGGTGGACTCATAAAATACGTATTGAGAATCGCTTCCTGAAACACCTCATCACATTCTTTTCCCCACTGCTCCAGCATTCCCTGCCGGATTTTTGTACTTGTCACACATCCTTCATATTCCGTAACTTTCATATAAAGCACAAGTGCAATATCACCAAGAGTTTTATACACCGCATCCTGAAGATCCGCGGAATATTTATCTGCATTCAGCAATCTTATAAACAGGCGGGGTTTTGTCTTCTCATAATCCCTGATCACTCTTGTTTTCTCATAAATATCCGCCTTTTTTATTCGATTCAGATCATCTGTGATTTCTTTTATAATTTCCTCAAACGGACTGCCATTCTGATAAGATTTAAAAAGTTCCTGTGTATAAAGTCCACAGACCTCCCAGGCATCATCATGCTCTGCAAACTTCACCAGCAGTCTGTCTCCTACAGGCGCAAACCTCCCGCCTTCTTTCTCAAAAGAAATATTTTCCCTCGGAATCCCTGTAGCCTCGTAAATACCAATCTCCAGTTTCTCTACGAATGTTTCATAGTCTTTATGCATATTCAGTTCCTTTCTTGCTTTGAAAATAATACGGGCAGGATGCCCTGATTTGAATGTTGACTTTCCGTTTTCGGAAAAAAGAAAATAAGGGAGCGAAAGCCCCCTTAAGAGTCGCTGTAGACATAGTATAAAATAGCCACAGCTATTTGTAAAGTAAATTTCATCGACAATATTTATTACAGTTTCTTTTTATCTTTCAGATATTCCAGAAAAGCCTCACAGCCCTCCACCACATCCGAATATGTGACATCAAATCCACCTGTATACCATGGATCTGCGATATCCCTCGGATCATCACTATAATCCAGAAGAAGCTTAACCTTGTCCTCTGGATCCGATTTCAATATTCTTAACATATTCTTCAGATTCCAGTAATCCATACCGAGAATATAATCATATTTATCATAATCTGCCTTCGTTAGTTGAACTGCGCGCTTACCCTTACAATCAATCTCATGCTTAGCAAGCTCCTCTCGTGCCGGAGGATATACCGGATTCCCGATTCCATTCCATATCTCCTCAGTACTGGTTGCAGCAGATGCGATATAAAATCGGTCTGAAAGACCTTGTTTAGAAACCATGTCTTTAAAAATGAATTCTGCCATTGGCGAGCGGCATACTTTCGTGAACATATAACAGAAAATCCTTTCCCGCTATTATAGCTCCTGCCACAATATCCAACTCTATTATAATATCACCATTTTCTAATACAGTAATCCTTTTTGTATGTTCAATTAAAAAATCCACCTTACTATCTTCAAATTGTAATGAGGCTATGTAAGCGTCAATCTCCTGATCTATGTTTTCAATTACTTCCTCAATATCTTTAATATCTTCGTTCTCTTCTACCGGGATCAGGAGTTTTTCCTTTTCCTTAATCTTTTCGTCAATCTCTTCATATTTTAACTTGTAATCTTTTTTTGAAATCATATCCTCCAGATATGCCTCTAAGAGTTTAGACTTCTTTCCCTCCAGAGTATCAATATCTTTCTGTATTTTTTCGTTTACTGATTTATCACTAAGTGTAGCCTTTAATTCATTAAGCCACAAAACCATATCATGTTTAACAACTTCCCTATTCACTTCCAACTTATCCGTAAGCCGCTTATAAATCTTTTTTATGGCTACTGTTGTTATATTGCTACCTTTACATACAATATCACCTTTTGTTAGTTTAGATGAGCATATCCAGTTTACATAGCCCCTTGAAGTATGCTTATAGAGTTTTCGACCACACTTACCACAAAAAATTTTGCCACTAAGAGGATTAGAATAAGCATTTACTCCCCTTTTCTTTCCTGTCTTTGCTTTGAGTCTCCTCTGTACTTCACCAAACATCTCTTCTGATACATAAGCAAGCTCAGGAGCTGGTATTCTAACTAATTCTTCCTCTGATCTTTTTACAATCTTCTTTTTATCAAAGTCGTGATGATATTTCCCCATCACTATAACACCTTTGGCTTTCTCATTTTTAAGGATTCTACTAATACTTTCAGAGGTAAACGGCTTTCCCACACTATTCGTATAACCATGTTCATTTACCCAGTCTCTTACTTTTCTTATACTGTCATACTCAAGATAGAGCTCAAAAATCTTTTTCCCCAACTCAGCCTCTTTCTCATCTTTCACCCATTTACCATTTACGATTTTAAAGGCTAAAGATTTACCATTACCCATTGCCGCTATTTCCTCTCCAGCAAGAGCTTTCTCAACTCTTCTCCTGTTAGCATTATTCAGTTTCTTACTCAGATTTCTACTGTACTCCTCGGCAATGATAGCTTTTATTCCTGTTATAAGAGCATCCTCTGACGGGATGAAAAATTTGTTGTCCAGATACATAAATAGTTTTAGGTTATTCTTAACCAAATTGTCTACGAAGAGATACCAGTCTAAAGTATTTCTCTGGAGCCTGTCCTGATCCTTACATACTACAATATCAAATTTGCCCTCTGTCATATCAGCTAAGAGATGTTTGTATGCACTTCTTCTTTTTGTAGTAGTACCAGTTTTACCCTCATCTATGTACTCTCCTACCAGTATCCAACCATTGTTGCTTATTACATCCCTGTTTTCTTGTATCTGTTTCTCCAGAGCGTTGAGCTGTCTCTCCTCCTCTGTAGATACCCTTGCATAAAATACCGCTCTTAATTTCTCCTGTACCATCCTGTTTTCCTCCTGTTCTTTGCCTATTACTCAGTTTATAAGTAATAACCGTATTACCTCAGGAAATTAGACAGTATTTAACTTTTCTCATTCCTCAATTTATTACCATTTTGAGGATAAAGCTTGTAACGCTGTATTTTCCCCATACAGCCATTTTATATTTTAGTCTTATAATTTACCATTAAAGTATATTTACCCTTAAATAGGCTATAATATGGCTCTCTCATATATATTTAACATATATCAATCTCATCACTATGACCATCCCACTGTAATAGTTCTTCCCATGCTATACCTCTCCTGATACATTCCCGGTACATCTTAGCAATACCCCCATATTTCTCAGGATCAGCCTCTATTGGCATACCTGTAGTAAAACCAAAAGCCTCCCCTCCTACTTCACGGTTATAATCTAAGTAACTTGCCCCTATACTCTGTGGATCAGTACCAGAGAGCTCCTGTAGCATCTTCTTATCACTCTTTTCTAAAGAATCCTTAAGGTTGAACCCCACCAGCTCCCCGGCTATATGAACCGGTGTATACTCCCTATTATGCCTGTCTCTCCATTTCTGACTCTTTGCATCCCAGATCACCCTCCTCCTACTGGAGAGTGTATAGCTTTCTCTCTCATATTGTTCCTTAGTCTCAGGATCCACTATAAGCTCAATAAAACACTTTACCACCCTGTACATGATCTCACTCTCCTTTCCCAGCCTTTGCCCTGAGTATATCCCCTTATTATCTAATCTGTAAATAAAAAAATGCCTCCAGAGATCTTACTTACACTTCTCTGGAGGCTTACCTCTTCATACTAAAACAACTGGAGCATTCAGTAATCTGATACACATTTGCTCTCTGATTATTGGTGATACCTTTACCTGATAAATAGCAGATATTACCGCACTGATACTAACCATCTCCCGGCTATCTTCTGGCTTATGCTTCTTATATACCTCAGTACATTCATGGTCTAAATGGAAGCCTTTAAGGCTCCTGTATACTCCCAGAATGTCTTTATAATCGAAATATACAATACCATTTACCTCTTTAATTAACACAGGATTCTTTCCCTCTACAGGAGCTACATAACAGCTCCCATCCTGAGGGATCTTAAGTTTTTTATAACTCATGCCAGTTTCCTCCTGTCCTTATTCCCCTCTTTTGTAAAGTCCATGTATTCTAAAGGGATTTTATAGAGCAAACTTAGCTTTAACCCTAAAACCATCTCCGGGGAGGAAATACCTTTCTCCCAGTTTATTACTGTCATTTCACTAACCCCTATAGCCTGAGCCACATCTTTAATTAACATTCCAGCTTGAACTCTGCACGCTTTTAATCTCATCTTCATTTGTCTTTTCTTCCCTCCATCTTTCCGATCTGATAAGCAATATTGATAAGAAAACTATCTGAGTATGTTGATTCTCCTGTAAAATATGGAGCATACCATTTACTCAGTCCCATAACAATCTGATAGTCTTCCTCTGACAGGCTTTCTTTAAATGCCTTATCCATCTTTTTAGTGATCCATTCTCTACGTCTGTTTTCTTTCATTTCCTGTAACCTCCTGTTTGATCCTGTTATTGTGTATCTGTAATATAATAACTAAATGGATCAGCAGATTTAGGCATATAATTAGAAAACTCTGCACTTTCTTTTTATCCGGTGCATTCCTATAATCCTCAGATACTCCTCAGCCTCTTTCACCGCCACTTTTGCCTCTGGTTCCAGTTCTCCCGGCTGGATCTGCTCTGATAATTTCTGGATCTTATTCTCCTCTCTGTGATATTGTGCCTCTGAGATCTGATAAGGCATATTCTGCCGCCAGTAATATACTACTAACGTAGATAAGCCCTGTAACACTTTTCGATTCTCAGATAATAACTCATGTCTTGCACATCCCATCAGCCTCTCTTTGAATTTATTAAAAAGAATATCCTCTCTACTACTTACAACCATTACTAAAGCCCTCCATTTCTACTGAAAACACTGCATAAAAGCCCACAGTTTCTCCTCTTTGCCTCCCTGTCAGCTCACATTTTTCTTTCCTATTATAATTAAACAAAACTTTCGTTTATCTCAATTCAAAAATTCTTTTACTGTAGTAAACTATCTATAATCGTTTTGAAAACAGGTATACACTCTGGATGTTCTTCAATAAATGCATAAATAGCCTCTTTATCTTCCTCCTCACTACATACTGGTTGACATCCTTTCTTTTCTCTATATAATTCCATTACATCAAGATTAGAAAACAACTTTTCCCCGGATTCTGATATTTTTTCTGGTTTTAATTTTCCCTCACTGATATATCTCTTTACTGTTCTAAGAGAAACCTCCATGTATGCCGCTACATCCCGGATATTCCATAATTCTGTCCCGTTCTCAATAATCTGATCCAGCTCCTCCTCATCAATTCTGGAGAAATAATCCAGTCCATCTAATATATCTTTTTCTGCCATAATGCCAACCTCCTGAAAAGCAATTTTTAATTCTAACTGTCTATCATACTGTTCTTTGAAATATCTAACCATATAATCCCTTGTCCCGTATATTGCTGGATATTTCTTTCTTATCAGACATTTTTCCAGACTGAGTAACTCTATCCAGATCCGCTCTCTCCCGGTTTTTCTATATTTTTTCTTAACCGTTTTTAGCTCTCCTTTTTTGATATAGTTCCATACAGTTCTCTCAGTCACACCTAATGCTCTTGCTGTTTCGCCTACTGAAAAATAGTGTTTCATAAGCAATTACCATACAAATAACTGAGGTAAGTATTCTCTGGTTCTATCCCTGACCGTGATCCACGTTCTTTTGCCATTAATTTTTTCTGTATAATCCATATTTTCCGCTACCTCATCCATTTTCATTAAAAAACTTTTTCTTTCTTCCCCGGCTACTTCATACGCCTGAAATAACAGCTCTAATATTTTCCGTACATTTTTACCATTGTTAGACTCTCTGATCTTTTTTCCCGGAAACATATCTACCATGAAGTAGTCAATATACTCCTCACCAATAATTATTTTTTGAGGAATATGATATTGTATGATTTTACAATTATTCTTCATGGTTTTACCACCTTTGCAAGAATCACATAAGTAGTATTATCATTGCATTTCATGACAGCTACTAAGTCTCCCTTTTTTAGCCCGGTCTTTCTTACAGCCGGATTAGTGGTTTTAAAACTTCCGTCATAATGTCCGAAAGTTACATCTGATACATAAGGAACTTTCAGAGGAAATTGATATCCAGCCATAAGATAATCAGCTATATAGATATCATCTTTCTCAAGAATTAATCCATCAATTTCTACTGATGTAGCACTAACCATAGTTCCAATCAAAAGAGTCTCCGGGTTATCTTTTGAGCCCTCCTCTCTCATAACACCCATAAACTCAGCATAAAACTGATCTGTCTTAGACATTTATATACCTCCTTATTTCCGGGGAAAGAGCTATACTTTCTCTTTCCCCAATTTCTTTTATGCCATGGTCATTTGCACCTTTCTTAGCTTTCTTACAAACTCCTCTATGAGAGTATCCATATCAGCCGGATTATTAATCACAGGATCATTGATATTTACCACAATATCATTATTTTCCTTGGTCTGCTTTGTTTCCTGTTTGGTAAGGAGTTTCTCTCCCTCATGAGCCAGAATAGGAGTACCGTCCTCACGGATCTCTCCTGTACCCATTGCTCTACTAACCATTCTCACTCCCCTTGTGGATCGTTCATACTGGTTAGCTTCATTCTTAGTCAGGAGTTTCTCACCCTCATGAGCCATGATAGGATAGTTGTCATAAGGTACACGGTCTACACCCATTGCTCTACTTGCTCCACCAACACCCTTAGGCATACTTGCCGCCGCACTTGCCGCACGACTTACAGCCGCCGCTATACTTGCCGCCGCACTGTTTACAGCCGCCGCCGCTGAGTTTGCTGATCCGGCTATACTTCCCATTGCTGAGGAGAACGAGCCAGCCAGTGAGGATAATGCTCCTCTAATAGCACCACCGTAGGAAGAGATACCACTGTAAGCACTTGCAAAAGCACTCAACACTGAACTCCAACCGGAAATAGTAACTGAGAGAATACTACTCATATTGGAACTGAATGAGGAGTTAAGCTGTGTGAGGGCTGACTGCATAGAACTCATAGAAGAACTCAAAGCCGCCTGAGCCGCTGTAAAACTTGCACTTATTCCTGTCCAGCTCACTAAGATAGAAGCCTGTAAGGAAGTTAATCCGGCTGACATCTGATTAAATGTTGCTGAGATTCCCGTCCAGCCGGAAGTTACCGCCATTCCCATAGCTGTAAAAGCTGTGGTAAAGGTTCTGGAGATTTCTACCCATCCAACTGTTAAGCTGGTCTGTAAAGTAGTAAACCCTGTTGTCATTCCGGTAAAGGCTGTATTGATACTTTCCCACCCTGTTGTTACCGCTGTCTGAATTGCTGTAAAAGCTGTTGTGAAAGCTGTACTAAGAGTAGTTAAGCCTGTTGTTACTGTAGTGTTTGAGGTTGATACATTAGCCGCACCTGTTGAGTAAGCTGTGTTAATGCTTTCCCATGCCGCCTGTACTTCTGGAGCTATGAGGTTAAGCTGGTCAAATGCTGTTTGATATTCCTGTACACTTGCCTCAGCCTGAGGAGCTGAGCTTGCAACCTCCTCTGATCCACCAGAGAAGAAATTACAAATCGAATCCCATGCACCGCTTACAAACTCACCAACTGAGGACAAAGCACTTGACACCTTTTCACTGATTCCCTCAACTACCCCTCCAATACCATCCACTATACCAGATAGGGAAGTTTGAGCCGTTTCAAAAGCACCTGTAACCGCTGTCCATGCTCCCTCTGCAATTCCTCCCAGTCCGTCTAAGCCGCCTGAGAAGATTCCAGCTATACCACTTACAACACCGCTCACAACACCTACCGCACCAGAGATTAAACCTCCAGCCGTATCAAATGCCGCTGTTATTACATTCCATGCACCCTCAACTATTCCTTGTGCTCCACCAAGCCCACCGGAAAAGATTCCGGCAATGCCTGAGATAATTCCACTGATCGTAGATACAACTCCTGAAATGATTCCACTTGCAACGCTAAAAGCTGTTTGGATCACACTCCATACTGTAGACACTACCGGAGCTATTGCTGAGAAGCTACCAGAAAATATTCCTGACAGTGTAGAAATCACTCCAGATATCACACCTACCACGCCGCCAATAATGCTACCAGCCACGCTAAAAGCTGTTTGGATCACATTCCAGACTGTTGATACAATAGGTGCTATAAAACTGAATACAGAGGAGAAAACACTCTGTAACACTGACAGCACACCACTGATAAAATCAATTACTGTTGAGATCACTGTACCAGCCACGCTAAAGGCTGTACTGATAATACTCCACACTGTAGGTAAGTATGGAGCTAAGAAACTAAATACTGACTGTACCCCACTCCACAATACCTGTAGAACTGGTACGATTATACCGACTACCTGACTAATCAAATTTCCGGCACTCTCAAACGCTGGTTTTATTCCCTCCCATGCTGATTGAATGTAAGGAGCCATCTGATCGAAAATCTGAACAAAGTAATCCTTTAACCATCCAATAGCTGAGCCTATAGCTTCTGAGGCTGATAACAGGAAAGATCCAGCACTCTCAAACGCTGAGGAGATCATACTCCAAGCATCTGATACTACAGGAGCAATAGCTCCCATCACACTCTCCACTACACTCAGAATAGCATCCAGAGCCGGAGAGATCACATTTCCAGCCGCCTCAAACACCGTACCTATAAAAGATACCGCTGTTGAAATCACAGGAGCTGTAGCCCCTATAACACTGGAAATAAGCCCCATATGATTACTAATAGTTTCATAAATTCTCTTAACAACATTCTGTATTTTTACAAAAGCACTCGAAACAGGAGCCGCTATATTCTGAATAACACTATTCAGACTATTTACAACACCTACAACTATAGGCTGAACAGATATAAAGGTTTCTTTCCAAGCATCCATAATAGGAATAAATCCATTTACTACTGCTGTAATTGCATTAGTTATTCCGGGAAGTACACTAACAATTGTACCTACAGCCGCTACTGCACATTCTTTCAAACCATTAAAAGCTGTTTGCACCATATTAAAACTTGCTGAGGCAAGGGATGCAAAAGAACTGATAATAGGATTATCCATATTAAGCTCTGTTTTTTGTGTGGTTTGTGGCACCTGATTTTCTGAGGAATTATTTTTCCTCTTTTCTGTGACTGTTGTTGGAACCTGTATTGTCTGACCTGTAAAGATCTTGTTAGGATCCGGGATGTTATTGTATGCCGCAAGATCTTGATATGTGGTTTTATACTGTTTGGCAATGGCTGAGAGTGTGTCTCCACTCTGCACCGTATAACCTACATACTTAGATACCTGTGAGGCTACTTCTCCTACCCCTGAGCCAGCCTGTTTAACTGATGAAGCTACATTACTCACAGATGTAGTTACCTTTTTCATGGAATCCGGTAAGAGATCCATTAAGCCACTTGATAAGCTCTTTACTATAGAGGCTCCAGCCGCCTTAACCTTAGGAGCTCCTGTCTCAATAGCTGTAGCAATGGCTGTAGGTAACGCTGAGAAAATGTTACCAATCATAGGAATAGCATTATCAAACGCAAATGTAACAGCACTTCCAACTAACTGAGACATTGCGGTTTTTACATCTCCTCCAACGGCTAAATTACCTAAGAGATTTTGAGCCGCCGCTTTCATGGAGTTAAATGATCCACTGAAAGTAGTAGCCGCCTCTTTTGCTGTTGTACCAGCAATATCAAGATTTTCCTGAATTGCATGAACCGCATTATAAACGTCTGACAGGTTACTAATATCGTACTTCTGCCCCGTGAGCTTCTCAGCATCAGAAAGGAGTCTTTCCATTTCCGTCTTAGTACCGCCATATCCTAACTTTAAGTTATCCAGCATGGTATAATTCTGTTTTGCAAAACCCTGATAAGCGTTCTGGATATCTTCCATACTGGTTCCCATCTTATTAGCATTATCTGACATATCAACTACAGCCATGTCAGCCACCTGAGCCGCCTTTTGAGTATCTCCACCCAAACTCTGCAACAATGAGGCTGAGAAAGCTGTTACTGTTTCCATGTAGTTATTTGCTGATAATCCGGCTGTCTGAAAGGCGGCATCTGCATTTTTCTTTACAATGTCTGCACTGTCCTTAAACAGTGTTTCAACACCACCTATACTCTGCTCAAGTTTTGAACCCTCTAACAGGGAACCAGTCATAACAGCGGATACCGCTATAGTAGCCCCTTTAGCTAAAGTCTTGAGCATTCCTCCAATCTTACCCAAGACAGCACTCGCCATATCTTTGACTTTTACCAAAGGAGACGCTACTTTCTTTCCTAAAGCGGAAAGTTTCCCTCCAATGTTACTGATAATCCCAGATGCGGTATCTTTCATCCTGATAAAGGGACTTGCTACCATATGCCCTAAGGCTTTCATTTTATTTGTAACACCAGATATAACCCGAGTAGCAGTATCTTTTACCCGGATTACTGGAGAAAGAGCCATATTTTTTAAGGCTGTGGCTTTAGCTTTTACCTTACTTAAAATGGCTGAGGCTTTATCTCTGGCATTTATAACCAATGGTTGAATCATCATGTTTTTTACTGCATTAAAATAAGATTTAATCTTATTAATTCCTACTGTTGCCCTATCTTTTAATGTTACAATCGGTGCAATCACTCTATTTCTAAGACTTTCAATATTATATTTTATCTGGCTAATTTTAGGAGTAACTGTATCATTTAACCTCACTACAGGAGATACTACTCTATTTTTCAGAGCATCCAATTTCTCTTTAATAGCACTTACTCTTTGCTGAGCCACTTGATCATTAACTTCTATTTTAGCCTGTACAGGAGCCTTTAATTTATTAACAGCCTCTTTTACTTTATCTGCCTCTTTTTTAGCCGCTGATCCATCCATATTAATCTTATGCTTAGCTTGTGATACCTTATCCAACGCCGCTCTGGTTTCTTCGACCTGTTTTTGTAATTGTTTTTGTGCCGCTATATTTCTCTGAATCGTTGCTACCATTTGATCCTTTAAAGATAGCTTTGCACCAAATTCCATCAATTTTCTCACCTCCAATAAAAAAAAAATCCAGCCTCTGATTCTCTCAGAAACTGGATCTAACTATATTTTATTCTGCTCCGAGCATTTCTCTCATATTCTGCTCCATAAAGCTCTCTATAAGAGTTTTCATACGAGGCTCCGCCTGTTTCATTCCTTTTTCAAGAAAATATTCTCCCGCAACATATCGTTCTTTTAATAAAGCCCCCCTTATTCCACCTTTTTTTCCTTTATACTTTTCTCCATACTTCTCTATAATCTTACCTTTAGTTAATCCTTTTCCATTTACAGAGATATATTGTATAGGCAAAAACCGCTCATGCTGTGCATGACCGTCATTTACATATAGAGCATATTCTACATTAGTACCTACCTCAGCCTCATCAGGAGTAACCACTCCTACCTGAAAGCTACTTACAAGTCTTGAGGTATCTACCGGGATAAAACGCGAAATCTCCGCTAAACAGATGTTAGCCAATTTTTGCATAAGCACCAATTTCTTACTCTCCCATCTATTAACTACCTTTTCACATCTCTCTGTAAACTCTTTCCATCCCTCAATTTCAAATGTTGCTCCCATAATAAGCTCCTTTACCCTATACTCTGGAGACATTCGATCTGACGTTTTACCTCCTGTTGAACCAGTTTATTAAACTCTCGTTTAATATCAATAACTCGCTTTTTAAGTTCCTGTTTTATTGCTTCTGGATTTTTAAGGATTAAGAGATCTTCATAAGGGATCATATCTCTAAATCTACTATCTAATTCGTTTTCAGCAACCAGATCTACAATATCCAGTCTGGCTCCTCTTATCAATAGTTCATGGTCCTTAATCTCTCGCTCCTTACGTCTTTCTGCCTCTTCAATCTGTTTGAGTTTTTCTGTGCGAGCTAAAGACTCTGCCGCCTCTCTGCTTCTTTTATTTTCCCATTTTTTACGGGCTCCGGCAATTCTCTGATCTACCCTTTTTTCAAAATCAGCCTCCAACTCAGCAGTTACTTTCTCTCTGACTTCTTTCTCTGTTGGCATAGTATTTTCAATATCACTCATAGTACAGTTCTCCTCCTCACAATCTACTCCTTTACTTCTGTAAATTCTGCATCTACTCTCTGATTGATAAATTCTCTAAGAATTTTAATCTCCTCAGAATCTGAGGTAATGTAACGGTTCTGATTTTCTCCCCGATTGAATACAAAAGTTTTTCCCTCTACTGACGTACACCCTTTATATATTGCCGGATATAACTTAGTAAGAGGCGTTCTGCACTCAAATACAACTCCCTCAGGATCTGCTGGTACATTTCCCTCTGCATTCAATTCTACAATAAGATAATCACCTCTCTGAGCAATATAAGTTCTCATACCCTCAATAGCATCCTCACGGTCTAAAGTGAGCTGGTTGTGTTTTTCTCCCTCACAAAAACAGTAAGAGTTATTTACCATCTCAGGATCAGGAAGTTTCTGTAATGCTTCCCACTCTGCCTGAGAACCTAACCATTTACCATTAACATCATATGATGTAATTACTACTCCTACATGAAAAAGCTCCTCATGTGCTACCTGTAAATATGGCTGTTTACTCCGAAATATTACTTTCATCTGTCTGCTCCTCACTTTCTGTAGTTTTCTCCTCAGTTTCTTTTGATTCTTCCTCTGTTTTTACTGGATCTGGTTCAGCAAGTCCCATTTCTTCTAAGAGACCACTCTTTTCCAAATCCTTTACACGATTTCTTTCCCGAACTTCCTGAATCAGATCCTTATTCTGTTCTTTATAGTCAGATTTTGCTACTTCAATAGCATTTTTCTCAGCTTTTGCCTGTGCTAACTCCTCTTTTAATTCCATATATTTTTTATGAGCTTCAATCTCTTTCGGATCAGTAGCTCCAGATCTAATAAGATTTCGCTGTTTCATATTTTCTACATAAATCTCTACACGCTCCTCATTCCATCCAAAAGTTTTATTACCAGCTTTTCTATAAGGAGCTAAAAACTCCTCAGTAAGTGAGTTTAATCTTTCCTCTATTTCCTGAATATAGTTATTTACACGGCGCTCCTCTGTCATAATATCACTAATAGATTTTCCAAGATATTTAGACGCCGCATATTTTCCGGTAAAAGTCTTCTCCTGTAAATCTAATAAAGTCTCAATTTTATTAGTAAGACTCTCTTTTATCTTTTGAGCTGATGTTTTTTCCATCTGCTGTAATTTCTGAGACGCTTCTGTCTCTGGCTTAACTACTGTCTGTTCTAATAGTCCATCAAATTTTCCTGAAAGCATCTCCTTAACCTCATCATTAGGAGTTACAAATCTCCTTGTTTTTTTATTGTCACTCATTTACTTCTCCCTCACTTTCATTTCTTATGTATCTCGCCACGCTGGCTACAGTTATGTAACGTTCCCTGCCTTTTTTAGTCTTTTTTATAACTCTCTCCAGTGTTCCATTTTTAAGGTATCTCTGTATTGTTCGTGAAGATTTTCCAATCTGTTCTGCACACTCTTCCATTGTAAAAAGTGTTTTCATAACTGAGCACCTCTTTCCTTTGTTTTGTCAAAAACCTTATTATCAATGGCAATAAGTTATTTATTTTTGTCATTATGTTCTCATAATATAGTGTACTTATTTCCCGGAAAGTAAGCCTTTTTTTTAATTTTTTTTTATTTTCTTTTTCTGATAATTGCATAAATATTCATCATATATATTAATTCTATTCATTTTCTGTGTATTTCTATTTACTAAACAATGTAATTGATAAAGAAAATCTCTTTTTTAGGAAATTTAGGCATAGATCTCCTAAGAAAAAGGAGGGGAACCATGCCTAAAAGAATCTCTTTTTTGAGGTTTCTTAGTACCCTACATAGTTTAGCATCTCAGCTAAATATTACAGCCACTCCAGATAAGGAGCGTGACACATTTCCATCCATGCTTTACTGTAACAATCTCTCTTTGGAAACTTCCATAGCCCAACTTCTTTCGTTTTATATCGGTTTTCAAGTTGTATGAGATCCGATTGAGGAGGAGCCGGAGTAGGGTGCCCCAAATTCTCCCCCTGTAGATTTATTATTTAGGCTCTACAGCACCACGGTTTTATAAAGCGGTTACGCTGTCCGCTTACCGTTATTCAATTAAAAAAGGAGCCTCTAAGACTGTTTATAATCTTATAGCTCCTGTGTTATCCTTTATTATCCTGTAACAGAAAAAGAGAGCTAAGGTAAAGATTACTCAGTACCTTAGCTCTCTTGAAATATACAGTAAAAGAAATAATTTAGGATTTCTCTTTTAAGCTAATTTTATTGACTTCTGAAAGCCCACCCTTTATAATAATTGGTGAAAAATCAGTTGCCTCTGGTGGTGTAGAGTATCTCGTTTACCCTATATCCTTACTCATTGCTGGTAACACTGAGTAAGAACTGATAGCACCCTAACCGGGTGCTTTTTTTCTGTTGTTATTTACACTACTATTTCTATCAAAAATTGTCAAGACATTTTTTTCACACTATAATAACTGAAAGCTGGTAAGATTTTTAGACAAAAAAAAGAAAAGTTTTTATAAGACTGAGAAAAGGGGCTCTGCCCTCTTTCCGTAGGAAAGATTTTTTTTATTTGAGTATTTATTTATATTAGTATTTTATTTGTAGTGGATTTCCCGTAAACGGAAAAACCGTATACGGAAAACCCGTAAACGGTGAAAAAAGGAAGATCTATAAAAGATCTTCCTGAATTTCTCACTATTATTTAATCACAATATTGTCTGTATCTATGTAATCTGAAAATCCATCACCCTTGATTATATGGAATTTTGTCTCTATATTTTCTACATCATCCATAGGATTTTCCTCAGCATCTTCCCCAAAGACTGTAAAACCGTCCTTAGCTTTCTTTCCCGGAGCAACCTCTATAGAACACATAGGATCTATCATAATCCCGTTAATGGATGTATCTCTAACCTGTACCGTGAGTTTCTGATCTGAGGTATTTTCTATCACAAAATTAACCTTGTATCCCAGATTACTCTCTTTCATTCCATCATAGGTAATAGTTAAGAGATCATCCTGATATAATACCTCACTCTCAGCATCTTCCCCTTTCAATTCCTTTAGCTCTGCCTGTAATTCTGCAATCTGAGCCTCAATCTCTGCAATTCTTTTTGAGTTATCTTCCTGAGCCATTACCGTAGTACCAAAAGGCACACTTAACGCTACTGATAACATTACAGCTAAAATTTTCTTACTCATAGATTATACCTCCTGTATATCCCTCAATATATTCCTCATTATACTATTTTTCTTTTGCAACATCAATCACAAAACGAGCCCACGCCCTACTATCATCCTCCCCATACATCCTGTATATACAGTCCTGATAGGGTACTCTCCAGTATTCTCTCCCGGCTCCCTCAGCGGTCAGCCCACGTCTCTCATACTTTCTCTCTATGTTCTGTAAGTGGTGTCTAAATTGATGTAAGAAACTCTCAAGATCAGGCTCAGTAAGATAGATCTCTCCTGTAGCCTGTACATAGTTATCATCTCTTACCCAGACTGTTATAACCGGGATTGATACTTGATAGAGGTCTGAGAGATCTGTATTAAGCTCTCTCAGTGCCTCTAAAACGTCCAATTCATCATTTATGGTAATTATCTTGTCCAAATACTTTTTAACCGCTGTAGGAGCCTCTGAGGCGGTATACAGATTCTTGTACAAGTTCACTCTATCCTGTATATTCACTCAACCATCTCTGAAAAACTGTTTAATGCACCTCTAAGGCTTTCCATACCTTGTGATGGATTATAGTGCGTTCTGAATACCAGATCATCCTGTACATTTCCTACTGTAAATCCATTTAAAGCATAATACTTAACAAATCCTTTTACAATCTGTGAGTTTGTCAGATTTCCATGTGCTAAATCAAATAGCCAGATTTTATGATCCTCTGTTGCTCTGTTCAATGCTTAATCCCCCTTTATGCACAAATACCAGCCGCTATAAGTTTCTTTCCAATACGTTTTACATAACTATGTACAGATGGAGTTTTTACTCCCAATTTCCGGGCAATATCCGGTTTAGATTTTCCCATAAGTAAAAGGTTGATAACTACTCTTTCATTATCCGATAATTCTAAACTGTCCAGTAACATTTTCATCTCTACCATGCTGTAATCTTCACACTCTACAGAAAACTCAGAAGATCCGGCACTGTCTCCCTCTTCCTCATATTCTGAGTGAGTATTAATCTGTTCATAACTATGCACAAAACAACCGGGATTTCTTTTCTGACAATTAGCCATTGAAAATAGTGTATTGTAATTTCTCTTGAGGCATCCACAAAGGTATGTAGTAAAGCTACACTCTCTTGTATCATCAAAGGTCTGGATAGCGTCCCATAAAACGAGATCACCCTCACTAACCAGATCTTCCAGCTCAGCTCCTATAATGGATCTGGAGTAACTTCTTGCGAATACATAAATAAGACCTTTTGTTTTTTCCATGATTTCTGCAAATACGCTTTCGTTTTTGTCCTGTTTGTACTGAGCTACCAGCTCATCAACTGCATAATCATTGTAATTTTTCTTCATTTCCTGTGTCCTCCTGTTTCAATCCTTATGTATATGTTTAACATATACCTCATTCTTAATATAGTATATGTTAAACATATATGTCAAGGTTTATTCCTCACTTATTCCTCATTTTTCTTTCAAAACACAAGAAATGTATGTTATAATCTCCTCAAATAGTGAGGAGATACTTATATATGGGAGCTAAATATACTGAAGCTCAGAAAAGAGCTACCGCAAAATATCAGAAAGAAAATACCAGCCTTATAGGTATTAGAGTATCAAAAGAAAAGAAAGAGCTATATCAGGCTCACGCCACTAATGCTGGAATGAGCCTTAGTTCTTATATTATTAACGCTATAGAGGAGCAAATAAAAAAAGAGGAATGATCCAATTACGGTCATTCCTCTTTATACTTTAATCTTTAATTATCAAATGCTCCATGCTCTGTCAGATATTTTAAAAATCCCTGACAGCCCTCAATTACATCATCATACGTCTTGTCAAAATCACCTGTATACCATGGATCAGCTATATCTCTTCCTGATCCAGCAAATGACAGGAATTTATACACCTTTCCCTCAGGATCTCCCTTTAACATCCTATTAAGATTTCGTATATTGGCGGTATCCATACCAATAATATAATCAAACTTATCATAATCAGCCAGAGTGATCTGCTTAGCTCTATGAGGTACTAAAGGAATCCCCATTTCCCTTAGTTTGTTTACTGTCCCTCTATGCGGAGGATTACCAATTTCCTCCCGGCTTGTTGCAAAACTGTCTATCACAAACTGATCTGCTAAGCCCTTAGCCTTTACCTTATAGGTAAAGACACTTTCACTTAAAGTCGATCGACAAATATTTCCATGACAACAAAAAGCTACTCTTATCATTGTTTTCTCCTATCCTTACGCAATTTTTAAATACACATTTCTCTCTGTTATTTGTTCACAATAGTGCAGATATTGCCGTGGCAGACAAATAACACACTTATCATTGCTTAAAACTCCTTGAAATGCTGTATTTACGCTGTTTACAGGCATT
>ERZ827126.1213-NODE-1213-length-25671-cov-4.307308_pt1 | contig 25671 bp, 26 predicted proteins | sample MGYA00519780_ERZ827126 | MGnify/ENA primary metagenome ERZ827126 (study PRJEB31778, sample SAMEA3449262) | human gut metagenome | biome: human gut; feature: human-associated habitat; material: faeces | place: United Kingdom | collected 2010/2012 ...
AGATGAGGGTCAAGACGCCGGCGCCCGACGAGGAGACGGCGAGTTAGCCGGCAGGTCGGCATGAAACGGCAGGGCCAGGCGAGCAACTCGTCCGGTCTCGGGCGCATCGCCCCTTGTCGGATTCAGATTCGACAAGGGGCGACCATTGTGCAATCGCAAGAAGATGACGGGGCGGAATGTCAATCCTGGTCTAACAGAGCCTAATTTAAACCAGCAATGGCATGTGCTCATCTCCGTGCTTGCGTTCTATGATATCGCCCACGCCTTAAGTAACGACCAGCACGAATATCGTTGTCTGTATCAATATATTAAAAAATGGGACAAAGGATCTTTAAGTGCGCTGCATTTAAAACTCTTTTGTCCCCCTAACCAGCTCGAAAACAAGCGCATCAAGCTTCAAATTGTTATACCGGAGACGACCACTACAAACGCGGAAACAAAAACGCCTCCCTCTGAGAAAATGAACGAATGGCTTGAAGAAGCACTGCGTAAATTAGCCGGCAAATAATCGCCCGCCAACCTACTCCAGCCCTTGCCCGCTGTATTTCCCCGTCTCCGAGTCGTAGTTCAGCACGACGACCTCGCCGTGCTCCATAACGTTCCCGTCGATGTAGAAATGGCTGGCACCGTCGTGCCAGATACCGCGGTAGCCCGCGATGCCCGAGATCGCCTCGGTGTTGATATGCCCGGCGATAACATCCAGATAGAACTTACGCCCCACGTAATCGGGCAGCGTCATAGTAAACGACTCGTCAGATGTGCCAAGCTTCCAGTACTCCCCGGCCCCCTCGTCAATGCCGGCATGCACAAAGACCTGGCCGAAGGGACTCTCGTAAAAGTAAGGGAGCTTGCGGACCCACGCGATGACGTCCGCGTGCTCGGCCTTTATGCGCTCAACCGTAAAGGCGTAGGCCTCCTCGAACTCCCTGAGCCTCAAAAGATGCTTGACGTGCCTGAACGCCTCGGCATCCAAGAAGCTCTTGGCCGTTGCCAGATTGCTGTCGGCAAGTATCCATGCTTGCGTATAATCGGGATCGTTCGCCTCGTCGATGTACTCGAGGAGCATCTCCTCGTGGTTGCCGCGCAGCGCCACGACGCGATCGCCGTAGCGCTTCTGCAGGCCCATGATGAGTTCAAAGACGCCGAGCGAGTCGGGGCCGCGGTCGCAGTAGTCGCCAAGCAGGACCAGCTTGGAATCCCGGGCATCGAGGTCGATGGTGGAGAGCGCTGCCCTAAAAGCATCCAGACATCCGTGAATGTCACTCATAGCGTAAATATGCACGTATGGTCCCCTTATCTGCATCGAGGTCTCCGCCTGCTTGCGCCCACGCGCCGCTGCGGACCCTCTGATTTCGCGGGCGCCGGGCAACCTTGTCCTGTCACGCCCCTCAACATGGTTAAAAGTATATCTCGCCGTGCGGACACAAATTTATCCCTGGGCCCCGAGCGCCCCGCGCGCTTGGCCTCCGCCCCACCCAAAAACTCATCCAACATTAATCTTGGCTCAAGAATCGCTTAATCTATAACCTGCACTATAGAGTTCGACCAAGGGCGGGGCGGCGCCACGCAGGCCGCCGAACGCAACGCTCGCGCCCGGGCAGATCGCCCGGCGTCGCGCCCATCGAACGAAAGGACAGGTCATGGACGACCTCGAAAAAGTTGAAACCATTCGCACCAAGTGCAACGTGAGCTACACCGATGCCAAGGCGGCGCTCGACGCTGCCGACGGCAACGTCCTGGATGCCATCATTTGGCTCGAGTCGCAGGGCAAGACCCAGACCACGTCGGCGCACGCCGCCACCGAGCCCGAGCCAGTCGATGAGCCCTCTGCCGAGATGGTCGCCGCACAGGCCGCCTACGAAAAGTCGAGCGAAAAGACCGACTTCTCCAAAAAGATGGACAGCGTGTGGGAGTACCTCAAAAAGCTCTTCCGCCTGAGCCTGGACACCAAGTTTATCGCCACGCGCCGCGACGCCATCATCCTCAACATCCCCATCCTGATCCCCATCGTCGCCCTGTTTGCCTGGGGCGCCACGATATGGCTGATGCTGCTCGGCCTGTTCTTTGGCATGCGCTACCGCATCGATAGCGACGGCGACGTACCCGGCAGCATCAACAACCTGATGGATCACGCCGCCGACGCCGCGGACGACATCAAGCAAAATCTCAACGACGACAAGTAATCGCAGACGGGGGCACGCATGGCACGAATCCTGATCGTAGAGGACGAGGAGAAAATCGCCCGCTTTGTGACGCTCGAGCTGGAGCACGAGGGCTACCAGGTGGAGCACGCCGCCGACGGCCGCACCGCCGTGGACCTGGCGCTGGAGCGCGACTACGATCTGATTCTGCTCGATGTGCTGTTGCCACAGCTCAACGGCATGGAGGTCCTGCGGCGTGTCCGCAAGCACAAGGATGTGCCGGTGATTATGGTCACCGCGCGAGATGCCGTGATGGACAAGGTGGCCGGGCTCGATGCCGGCGCCGACGATTACCTGACCAAGCCGTTTGCGATTGAGGAGTTGTTCGCACGGATCCGCGTTGCGCTGAAGCGCTCGGAGGCCGTGCGGACGGCTTCGGGCGTTGGCGGCGTCGGGGCCGGGGAGGGCGTGGCGAGCGGCGCGGGCGTCGGCGCCACTGCGATACCCCCGGTCAGCGACTCAACCCAAGTTTCCGCTTCACCCTCCCCCGCCGCGCTCACCGTGGGCTCGGTTGCGCTCGACCCCGACCGCCGCGAAGTCACGGTCGGCGGCTCGCCCATCGTGCTGACCGCCCGTGAGTTCGACGTCCTCGCCCTGCTTATGGCACATGCCGGCACCGTGCTCACGCGCGAGCGCATTGCGCACGAGGCGCTGGGCTACGAATACGTGGGCGACACCAACAACGTCGACGTACATATCGCGCACCTGCGCGCCAAGATCGAAGACGCCGGCGGCGCCCGCATCATCCAAACCGTGCGCGGGGTGGGCTATGTCTGTCGCGCGTAACGCCGAGGCCAAGCGCGTCACTTCCATCGCCCGTGCCATCAACTGGAGCTACATGTGGCGCCGCTTGGCGAGCTACGTCTGGCTCGATCTGTTGCTAGTGGTGATTGCGGCGGCGATCCTCGTCTATGGATACAACCAGACGTTGCCCGACGGCGCGTCTACCGCGGGGTGGATCCCCAGCGCCGCCGTTCACGGCATGTCGCTGACGCCTGCGCGCGGCTGGGACCTGACAACGCTCACCTATACCGTCGAGCTTGCGCGTACCACCAAGACCTTTCCCCTCGCGCAGGACCTCGCCGCGCTGTGGCCCCTCTATATCGCTGTTGTAGGCTGGCAGGTCATCAGCGTGTTCAACATGCTCGGCGGCGCCCGCCGCGTGCGCCGCACCATGGCACCGCTCAACGACTTGGCCCTGCGCGTGGACGAGCTCGGACGTATGCAGCTCGCCGGCGGCAAGATGGAAACGCTGGAGCAGGCTATCGAGCGCGCAAGCGTCGACTCGCCGAGCGTCACCACCGGCGACGCCGACCTGGCGAGCATCGAGGTCGCACTCAACCGCCTACTGCGCCAGATGCAAGAGGCCAAGCTGCAGCAGATGCGCTTTGTCAACGACGCGAGCCACGAGCTGCGCACGCCCATCGCGGTGATTCAGGGTTACGTAAACATGCTCGACCGCTGGGGCAAAGACGACCCGGACGTGCTGGCGGAATCCATCGCGTCCCTCAAGGCCGAAAGCGAGCACATGCAGGAGCTCGTGGAGCAGCTGCTGTTTTTGGCGCGCGGCGATGCCGGGCGCACGGTCCTGCGGCGTGCGCATACCAACCTGGCCGCACTGGTCGACGAGGTATGCGAAGAATCGCAGATGATCGATACCGAGCACACGTATCGGCTGGCTTTTGACGCTGCGCTTGTCAGCGACCCGCGCTGCGACGCGCCCGTTGACGTGGCGCTCGTGAAGCAGGCTCTGCGCGTGATCGTGCAAAACGCCGCCAAGTACTCGGATGCGGGAACGACCGTCACATTTGGCATAACGCCCAATGCGGGCATGGGCACGATCGACATAAGTGTTGAGGACGAAGGCATCGGCATGAACCAGGAATCCGCAGCTCACGCGTTCGAGCGGTTCTACCGTGCCGACAACGCGCGCGATGCCGGAGCGCAGGGCTCGGGCCTGGGGCTCGCCATCGCCAAGTGGATCGTCGATAGTCACGGCGGCGTCATCGGCGTGACCTCGGTCGAGGGCGTCGGCAGCCGCTTTACGATTCGCCTGCCGCGGTAGGAAGCCCCTCGGCATAAATAAAGGGATAGGGCCACGCGGCCCTATCCCTTTTTGCTAGCTATGGCAGCTTGTGCGCTACTCGCGGCACAGGTGCACGGCGAAGCCGGCGAACTCGCGCTTAAAGTACACGAGCTTGGTACCACCGTCGGGTAGCAGCGCGCGCGACTCCTCGTTGACCTCGAGCCCGCGCTCGGCAAACCACTTCTCGGCCGCATCGATGTCGTTGACGGCAAAGCCGATGTGGCCCTTGGCGCCACGACCGTTCTGCTTCATGATCTCGACCAGCGAATCGTTAAAGTACGAAACGGGGGTCTCGATAACGGGCAGGCCCATCATCGTCGAGAACAGCTCTGCGATCTCCAAGGCATCTGCCGGGTCGGTGGCGTTAATGCCCACATGGGCAACGCGCATACCAAAGAGCTCTACCGGGTTGGCGTTCTGCTCACTCATGCAGTCAGCGCCTACTGGGCCATGACGTCGAGAACGGCCTTCTCAGCAGCGACGCGGTTCATGCCGGTCATGAAGGGCACGCCGCTCACGTACGGGCAGGTGAGGCCCTCGGGGGCAACGGTGGTGGCGATCAGCAGGTCGGCGCCCTCGTCGCAGTAGTCCTTGGCCTCGGAGATGGCGCACTGCACAATCTCATACTTGCCGGCGTAACCGTTGGCGTCGAGCAGGGTGGCGACCTTCTGGGCAACGAGCGTGGAAGTAGCAGCGCCAGCACCGCAAGCCAAAACGATCTTCTTCATAGGTAATGTCTCCCTTCATGGTTTACTTTAGGTAAGTGTACCGCAGCGAGCGATGGCACTCGGCCTCGATGAGCTTTTATGCCAGTTTGCTTTCGCGCTGCGTATAATACATCTAGTACATGTTGTCATACCGCTCGCTTTATGAGCGACTAAGGACCCTAATATGCCCGATTCTCGCACACTCTGGACCGCCGTCGTTATCATCTGCATCGCCGTGTCGGTGTTCTTTAGCGTCAAAAAACGCACCACGTTTAAGCGCCTGCAGCAGCTCATGGCCGCCAAGCAGTGGGACGAGTTCGATCGTTTGCTCAACGGCAAACTCACCAGCATGCTGTACCCGCGCTACAACCGCGACTACCTGCGTCTGAACTCCTATCTGCTGCGCGAGGACCACGAGCGCGCCAGCGAGATGTTCGACCTACTGCTGGGACTCAACCTCCCCAAGATGCAGCGCGTCGACTTGGTGATTAAGGCCTTTAACTACTATGTTGGCCAGGAGGACCGCAAAAAGTCCAAAGAGCTGTTGCACGAGATCAAGGGCTTTGAGGGCGGTCAGGCCGAGGCAGTTGCGCACGAGTGTCAGCTGATGTACGACACGATGATCCTCAAGCGCCACAACGACATTCCCGAGCTGGAGCGCATGCTCGAGGATGTCGGCGACGACCCGGTCAAGCGCTGCCGCTTGGAGTACCTGCTAGCCCTGCAGTACCAGAACAAGGGCGACGAAGCCAAGTTCCAGGAGTTCCTGGAGAAGTCGGGCCAACACTCGATGGCCGTCAACGCGTAACGGACGGCTTGTGCTAGACTTCTAGTCTCACGGGGGCGTGGCGGAATTGGCATACGCAGGAGACTTAAAATCTCTCGCCGCAAGGATTGTGGGTTCGAGTCCCACCGCCCCTACCATATGGAGCTTTCGAGCCCGTGTCCCCAAGGGATGCGGGCTCGTTTCTTTTACACGCCGGTGGGGCTCTAAGTTGCGGTGGAATAGTTCCTGTTTTGGCAGTTTACCAGCCCATTTAGGAACTATTCCACCGCAACTTAGGTTGGTGTTCCCACATTTTCCAATGGAAAAACGTGGCTGTCTCCCACATTTTCCGATGGAAAAACGTGGTTGTCTCCCACATTTTCCGATGGAAACTCCCAAATGGCCTTATACTAGCCGAGAGGGTTGGGAGGCAATATGCAGCGACAGCTTATGAGTGAACTTATCGCTTGGAAATCAAGGGCGAATCGCAAACCTCTCTTGCTTAAGGGAGCCCGCCAGACAGGAAAGACTTGGCTTCTTAACGAATTCGCAAGCCAGCAGTATCGAAACGTCATTCGTTTTGACTTTATGCTCGAGCCGAGCACGCGCTCGCTGTTCGATGGGAACCTCGACCCCAAGCGCATCATCTCCCAGATAGAACTCCTACGTGGCCAAACCGTAACGCCGGAAGACACGCTCATCATCTTCGACGAGATCCAAGAGGCGCCACGTGGGATCACCTCGCTCAAGTACTTCAACGAGCTTGCACCCGAATACCACATCGTAGCAGCCGGTTCCTATATGGGCCTCGCGCTCCGACGCGAAAACGAGTCATTTCCCGTCGGCAAAATCGACCAGCTCACCATGCGTCCCATGGGGTTTGCTGAGTTCGTTCGTGCCGTCGACGGCAACCCGCTCGCCGACGCCATCCTTGTCGCAGACATGAACCTTCTAGCAAACGTTACCGAAAAGCTCGAGCACTTGCTCAAGGAATACTTTGTTGTCGGCGGTATGCCCGAAGTTGTCTCCACTTTCGCCGAGACACGCGACTTCATCGAAGCCCGAAGGCTTCAACAGCAAATCATCGAGGCTTACGAATCCGATTTTGGCAAACATGCACCCGCCCGCATCGTCGAGCGCATGAGGTTGGTTTGGAAATCCCTTCCCGGCCAGCTTGCAAAGGAGAACAAGAAGTTTGTCTATGGCGCCCTTCGTCCCGGAGCGCGCGCACGCGATTTCGAGGAAAGCCTCCAGTGGCTCACGGACTACGGAAACGTTCATAAGGTGCCGCGTGTTTCCGCTCTAAAGGCGCCGCTCTCGAGCTACGAAGACCTCTCGGGCTTCAAACTGTTCTGCATCGACACCGGCATCCTCGGAGCGCTCTCCGGTCTCTCTCCGGCCATCGTTCTTAACGGATCCGCTGTTTTTACCGAGTTCAAAGGTTCGCTGACCGAACAATACGTCGCGCAGGAGCTTTTGCTCCAGGACAAAACTCCCGCGTATTGGTCCTCTACCTCCGGCAATGCCGAAACCGACTTTGCCATCGACCATGCGGGAACCGTGCTTCCGCTTGAGGTCAAGGCGGCAGAGAACCTTAAAGCGAAGAGTCTGAAAATAGCCTGCGAAAAATTCAAACTCGAGCGTTGCGTGAGGAGCTCTCTGGCGGCATATAGAGACGAGGGCATGCTCATCAATATTCCGCTTTGGGAGATTGGGCAGATCGACAAGCTGGCATAGGCGCTGTGGGGACGCCCCGCAAGGACTGTCCCCAGGTGCCGGCTGTTGAGTTGCGGTGGAATAGGGACTGTTTGGCGCCCGAAAGGGCGATTTTAGTCCGTATTTCACCGCAACTTATTTAGAGGGCGCTGAGGCTGGGAGTCCAGGCGATGGTGGGAGTCGCGCCGTCGAGAACCTCGTTGATGGTGGCGGCCATGCCAGCGAGTAGGCTGTTCTCGCTTACGGTGAGCGCATCGTAGCCACCGGCGCGCATGAGCTCGCGAATCACCACGGCGCCGGCCAGAATCACGCCCGCGCGCTTGGGCTGCACGCCCGGCAGCGCAGCGATACCCTCCACATCCAGCGTAGATATACGATCGATGGCGGCCGAGATCTGCTCCATCGAAAGCTCGCGCAGGTGCACAAAGCTCGAGTCGTACGGCTCCAGTTCGTGGACCAGCGCCACGAGCGTGGTGACGGTACCGCCCACCGCGACGAGGCGCTCGGCGTGCTCAAAGTCGCTGGGCAGGCCCTCAAAATAGGCGGAGAACTGCTCGCCCGCCCACGCGGCGGCAACCGCAAGCTCGTTCGTCGACGGCGGCAGCGCAGAGAAAAACCGCTCGGTCACGCGACGGCAACCGATGTCCAGCGAGCGCGTTCCCTCCAGCGCAAAGACCCCGCGCTCCGGCGCGTACACGCCCGTCGCGAGCTCCGTGGAGCCGCCGCCCGAATCGGCGACGATAATGCGTTCACCGGCAAAGTCGTGCGCCACGCCAAAAAACGTCAGGCGCGCCTCGACCTCGCCCGGAATCACCTGTGGCTCAAGCCCCAGATCGCGCAGGCCGTCCAGCAGCAGCGCGGCATTGGACGCATCGCGCGCGGCGCTCGTGCACGTGGTGCAGATGCACGCGGCCCCAAAGGCACGGGCCTCGTCCACAAACATGCGGCATGCGGCGAGCACGCGCTCAACGGCCTCCTCGCAAAAGCGGCCCGTCGCGTCCACGCCCTCGCCCAAGTCGGTGATCTCGGTATGCTTGGACGATTCCACGATCGCCCCGCCCTCGACCTGGGCCAACACCAGTCGCGACGACACCGTTCCCAGATCGATCGCCGCCACCTTATATCGTTTGCAATCTGCCATTGCCGGCTCCCCTCCGGGCGCTATTTGCCGTTGGACACGACCGTCTGGCCCTCGACACCGTTAAACCCAAACAACATGTCGAGCGCCTGGATGTACCACGGGGCGTCCTTACCGACTTCTTCGATTTCCTTGGCCACTTCGCTGGCCTTCTTGGCGTTCGAGGACTTTTTGCTCGACGACGAGTCCGAATCGTCATCCAAGCCCAGCACGTCAATCTTGGTCTCGCCGGGCATCACCAGGCCCAAGTCCTCGGAGGCCGCGTCCTTGATACCCTCCTCCGAGAGCAGCTTGTCAACGCTTCTTTGCAGCTCGTCGTTGTACTGCTGGCGAATCTCGACCTGCTTGGCCAAGATATCGCTCGAGCGTTTGGCAACGTAGAGGTCGCGCACGGGAAAGTACAGGCTCACGAGCACCAGGGCGACGACAATACCGATAAACAGCCCACGTTGGGGCCCATGGGTAAAGTCGTAAATCGCCTTGACCACCGCGTTGTCGTTGGCGTAGTGCATAAAGTCCGAGCCGGAAAGACGACTTGAGGGACGGCGCGGCTTGTCGGATGTCTGGGTCGAAGGGCGCGACTCATGCTTGGAACGCGATGGGCGCACCGGACTATCCGAGGAACTATTTGGCTGAGCATTGGGATGCGAAGTCGCCGGCGAGCTATACCTGGAGCGATCAGCACCAGCATAACCAGACCCGCCAAGCTGCGCGGTACGCGCACGACGAGACGACGGCTCACGCGAACCGGCGGAATAGTACCTGTTGTCGTAAATCTGATCCATGTGCGCCTTGTGCGGTTGAGGTTTGTTTGCGCTAAGTCCTTTAGTTATAGCACGAACGCCCGCACCGCCTTCGCCAGCCTTTGCTCGACATAAAAAAGGCGCTGAGCCGTATGGCCCAGCGCCCATAGTGCTTTGCGGCATCCAGCCAAGGCGAGGAGGAGCCGAGTCAGCCTCCCCCCTCGCCAAATTCGCCCGTTTAGCGAATGTTGTAGAACGCGGCCTTGCCGGCGTAGCGCGCGCTGCCCTCGAACTCGTCCTCGATGCGGATGAGCTGGTTGTACTTGGCAATACGGTCGCTGCGGCACGGGGCGCCCGACTTAATCTGGCCGGCGTTGACGCCCACGACCAGGTCGGCAATCGTGGAGTCCTCGGTCTCGCCAGAACGGTGGCTCACGATGCAAGCGTAGCCGGCCTCCTTGGCGGTTTCGATGGCCTCGAGCGACTCGGTGAGCGTGCCGATCTGGTTGACCTTGACCAGAATCGCGTTGGCAGCGCCCAGCTCGATACCCTTCTTGAGGCGCTCGGTGTTGGTGACGAACAGGTCGTCGCCCACCAGCTGCACCTTGTTGCCAATGCGACGGGTGAGCTCAACCCAGCCGTCCCAGTCCTCCTCGGCCATGCCGTCCTCGATGGAGATGATGGGATAGGCGTCGACGAGCTTCTCCCAGTAATCGACCATCTGGGCGCTCGTGTACTCCACGCCCTCGCCCTTGAGCTCGTACATGCCGGTCTCGGCGTTGTAGAACTCGGTGGACGCCGGGTCCATGGCGTACATGAAGTCGACGCCGGGCTTAAAGCCAGCCTTCTCGACGGCCTTGGTGATGTACTCGAACGGCTCGGCATTGGTCTTAAGGTTGGGGGCAAAGCCGCCCTCGTCGCCCACGCCGCCGCCCAGGCCGGCCTCGTGCAGCACGCCCTTGAGGGTGTGGTAGACCTCGGCGCACCAACGCAGGCCCTCGGCAAAGCTCGGGGCGCCCACTGGCATGATCATGAACTCCTGGAAGTCGACGTTATTGTCGGCATGCACACCGCCGTTGAGGATGTTCATCATGGGCGTGGGCAGCAGATGGGCGTTGACGCCGCCCAGGTACTGGTACAGTGACAGGCCCGCCGACTCGGCAGCGGCGCGGGCGACGGCCAGCGACACGCCCAGGATGGCGTTGGCACCGAGCTTGGTCTTGTTGGGGGTACCGTCCGCGGCAATCAGCGCGGCATCGACGGCGCGCTGGTCGAAGGCGTCGAGGCCCACGACGGCGTTAGCGCACTCGTTGTTGACGTGCTCGACGGACTGCAAAACACCCTTGCCCAGGTAGCGGCCCTTGTCGCCATCGCGCAGCTCGCAGGCCTCAAAGGCTCCGGTCGAAGCACCCGAAGGCACCATTGCGCGGCCAAAGCTGCCGTCCTCGAGCACGACCTCGACCTCGACGGTGGGATTGCCGCGGCTGTCGAGCACCTCGCGACCGTAGACGTCCAAAATATCGCTCATGTTGTCTCCCTCTCACTTGGAAACGGGTTGAATGCTTGGCGACGCGGCTTGCACGCTGTAGAGGCGCGCAGGTTCATAAGTTAGCCATGTCGCACTTTTTGCATTATGCCCTAAGCTAGCCGAGGGATACACTTGATTTTCGAAAAATTTAGCGGAAACGATGAGGCGTGTCAGCCCGTCGTTCCCGCAGTCTTACTCCTCCGCCTTTGCGGCATCCCACAGGTCGTTGAGGCCGTGGGTCGAAAGCTCGGCAAGATCCACGTGAGCATCGGCCGCCATCTGCTCCATCGCGGCCCAGCGACGGCGGAACTTTGCCGTGCTGGCACGAAGGGCGCTCTCGGCGTCAATGCCCTCCTTGCGCGCGACGTTGACCAAAGCAAAGAGCAGGTCGCCAAACTCCATTTCGCGCTCGGGCGAGCCAGGGGCCTCGGCCTCAAACTCGGCACGCTCCTCGGCAACCTCGTCCCACACATCCTGGACCGTCTCCCATTCAAAGCCCACGGCAGCCGCCTTGCGCGACACCTTCTGAGCCTGCATCAGCGCCGGCAGATGCGTGGGCACGCCGTCGAGCAGGCCCTCGGGCGCAGCCTCGCCTGCCGCCACGGCCTTGTCCTTGGCAGCCCTCTCGGCAAGCTTGACCTCGTCCCAAATCTTGAGTACCTCGTCGGAGCTGTCGGCATCTACATCGCCAAACACGTGCGGATGACGGCGAATGAGTTTGGCGTCGATATCGCGCGCCACGTCGGCCAGCGTAAACTCGCCGGCATCCGCCGCGATCTGCGCATGCAGCACGACCTGCATGAGCACGTCGCCCAGCTCCTCGCGTAGGTGAACCGCGTCGTCCGCCTCGATGCAGTCGAGTGCCTCGTAGGCCTCCTCGATCATGTTCTTGCCGATGCTCTGGTGCGTCTGCTCGCGGTCCCACGGGCAGCCGTCGGGCTGACGCAGGCGCCAGATGGTCTGCACCAGATGCTGCAGCTCGGCCGACGCGTCTATCAGCGTGGACAGATCGCGCGAGCCCTCGGCATTTTGCTGAGCCATATGCTGCGCCATGGTTATTCCTCCTCCAGGATCACGTGGCGGAACGCACCGCCCTCGTAGATGCCGTAGCTGTGCGTGCCGTCCTTGGGAATGCTCACACTGCCGGGGTTGAAGAGCCACAGGCCCGGGTGCGCGGCACTTTCCTCGTTGACCTTGATGTGCGTATGACCGTAGACGAGCGCGGAGCCCTCGGGCAGCGCGGGCGCGTGGTCGACGCTGTTGTGCATGCCGGCGCCAAAGACGTGGCCGTGTGTCAGGAACAGCTCGCGGCCGGTCTCGTCGAACAGCGTGGCGTAGTCGGCCATGACGGGGAAGTCGAGCACCATCTGGTCGACCTCGGCGTCACAGTTGCCGCGCACCGCGATGATGCGGTCGGCCAGGGCGTTGAGCAGCGGAATCACACGCTTGGGGGCATAGTCGCGCGGCAGGTCGTTGCGCGGGCCGTGGTAGAGCAGGTCGCCCAGCAGCACGATGCGGTCGGGCTGCTCGGACTCGATGGCGGCGCAGAGGCGTTCGGTCCAATATGCCGAGCCGTGAATGTCGGAAGCGATGAGGTATTTCATGGTGGTCCTTTCGGGTGGGGTTGATATGACTGGGCGCGGGATGTCGCCGGCCGCGCTATTCAAATCGCAGTGCCGCGCTCTGGGCCGCCTGCATCACGCGTTGGAGCGGCACGTTGTGCTCGCGAGCGAGGCGGGAGCAGTCCTCGTACTCGGGCGCCGCACGCTCACTGCCGTCGGGCAGGGTGGCTACTTTAACGGCCACCTCGCCCCAAGGCGTCGCCACCTGCTCAAAACGACGCGGCAGACAGACGCGCTCCATAACCTGGCGGCGGATGCCGTTGGTCGTGGTTTCCAAAAAGATGATCATCTGCAGACGGTCAATGTCCTCGCGGGCGCAGATTACCTGCAGCTGCCAGCCGGGACGACCTTTTTTGCAGTAGAGAGGCAGCCAGTGCACTTCGCGGGCGCCCGCCTCGCGCAAGCGGTCGGCGGCATAGGCGAGTACCTCGGGCGACGCATCGTCGATGTCGCACTCCAGCTTGACGATGGTTTCGGGCGCATCGGTCTCGCGGGACAGCGGAGATGTACTTCCACGTTGCATACGGTCCGGATCCTTTCCGCACGGGCTCGTTTTATTCACCCAAACGCTAGCACATCGCGGGCGGCGCAAGTGTGGCGGCGCGCGATGAACGCGATTTTCCTTGTCCGCAAGAAACCGACACTCCACCGCCTCACCCAAACATGTACGCCAGCCTCCAAACATGTCATTTTTTGCAGCTTTTGGAGGCTGACGTACATGTTTTGAGAGCAAGCGAGGCCGCACCACACAGCGCGCAGCCTTTCCAATCGATTTCGAGCTCCGGCGTGCCCGGCGTGTTGAAAGCTGCGCCATTACAATGGAGCGGATTCGCCAAATGCAAAGGAGTCGCCATGCCCGCATGCCCGCTGGTCGATTGCCATACCCACACCTCGTTCTCGGACGGGCACGCCTCGTTTGAGGACAACGTCCGCGCCGCTGCTGCGGCAGGCTGCCGTGTCATGGTCTCAACCGACCACCTTACCCTGCCTGCCAGCATGGATTCCAATTGCGAGGTGCAGGTTGTCGAGGGCGACCTGCCGGCACATCGTCTGGCTTTTGAGGACGCCCGCAAGCTTGCCGCGCAGATCGCGCCGGAGCTCACCTTTATCTACGGTTTTGAATGCGATTGGTACAAGGGCTGCGAGCCCTTGGTAGAGCGCTGGTCCCAGGGCGCCGTGGTACGCTTGGGCAGCGTGCACTGGATTGGCGACCCCGGCGATATTGCGGCAGGCGCTGCGGGCACGACGGGGACAGAAGACGTCGCTCGTCCCGATACGCCCGATTCGTGCTGCGGTTGGATCGACGACGACACCAACCTGCACGTTTGGGAAAACCTGGGCGTGCGCGGCGTGTGGGAGCGCTACGTCGGCGACTGGTGTCGCGCTTGCGAAAGCCCGCTCAACTTTGACGTGATGGCCCACCCCGACCTGGTCATGCGCTTTTCGAAGGAGGGCTTTGCGCCCGATTTTGACCCCGCGCCGTTCTGGGGGCAGATGGCAGAATGCGCACACGACACGAATCGGCGCGTTGAGGTCTCGACTGCCGCGCCGCGCAAGGGGCTCGACGACTACTACCCCGCGACCGGCCTCTTGCGCTGCTTTGCCCATGCCGAGGTACCCATCACCTTTGGCTCGGACGCGCACCGCGCCTGCGATATCTGCTGGAATATCCGCGAGGCCCAGGACCACGCCTACGACTGCGGTTATCGAACCTTCGACATCCCCCACCCCACCGGAGAATGGCAACCCACGCCCCTCGCCTAAAACTAGTGGCGGCGAGCGTTGAGTTCGCCGGCCAGTTCGTCGAGGGTGATACCGTAGCGCTCGAGCGTCACGAGCAGGTGGTAGACCAGGTCGCCGGCCTCGTAGCGAATGTGGTCGTGATCGTTATCCTTGCAGGCCATGATGACCTCGCTCGCCTCCTCGGCAAGCTTCTTGAGCAGCTCGTCCTCGACATCGGTCAGCAGACGCGCGGTATAGCTCTCCTGCGGCGATGCATCATGACGACCGTGAATCACCTCGGCCAGACCTGTCAGCGTCTCTCCGATATTTCCATCCTGAACGTTTGCGGTGCGCACACCCATAGTTCAATCCTTTCTGGTTGGCCAAGCGCCTAGTCGAGCGCCCGTCCTACGCGAGTTTCTTAAAGAAGCAGGTACGGTTGCCGGTATGGCAGGCCGGACCCGGAGAATCGACCTTGACCAGCAGCGTATCGCTATCGCAGTCGGCCCAGAGCTCCTTGACCTCCTGCATGTTGCCGCTCGTCGCGCCCTTGTTCCAGAGCTCCTGGCGGCTGCGGCTCCAAAACCACGTGGTCCCGGTCTTGAGCGTCAGCCCCACCGATTCCTCGTTCATCCAAGCAACCATAAGCACCTCGCCGGTGTCATACTGCTGAACAACACAAGGAATCAGCCCCTTGGCGTCGTATGTAAGCTTTGAAGGATCGGTTATCTCTTCCATTTCTCTCCCCAAATTCAAACATCGCAGGTCGGCGAGGGTTGTTCAGGTGCCGCAGGTTGCCGCGAAAGAGGAGCGACGCGTACTTTGGTACGCGAGCGACGGTTTGAGCGGCAAAATGCGGTGCCTGGACAAGCCGTAGCATTAGAAGTCCAATCTCACAGGGATGCCCTGCGACGCCATATACTCCTTCACCTGGCGAATGCTGAAGGTTCCAAAGTGAAAGACGCTCGCCGCCAGCACGGCATCGGCCTCGCCCTCGATCACGCCCTCGGCAAAATGCTCGAGCGTACCCACGCCGCCGCTCGCAATAACGGGAATCGGCACCGCACGCGCCACGGCACGGGTGAGTGCCAGGTCAAAGCCGGCCTTGGTGCCGTCGCGGTCCATACTGGTCAGCAAGATCTCGCCGGCGCCGCGACGAGCCGCCTCCTCGGCCCACGCCACCGCATCGATACCCGTAGCGTTGCGGCCGCCCGCCGTAAAAACCTCCCACTTATCGGCACCCGGCTCCCCAGGCAGCCCCACGCGCTTGGCATCGATCGCCACGACCACGGCCTGACTGCCAAAAGCCGCGGCAGCCTGGCTAATCAGCGACGGGTCGCGCACGGCCGCCGAGTTGAGCGATACCTTGTCGGCACCGGCAGCCACCATGGTGCGCATGCCCGCCAGGTCGCGAAAGCCGCCGCCCACGGTATAGGGAATGGCCAGCTCCTCGGCCGCATGCGCCGCCATCTCGATAGTCGTCGCACGGTTATCGCTCGTCGCGGTAATGTCCAAAAATACGACCTCGTCCGCACCCTCGCGGTCGTAGGCGCGGGCCAGCTCCACCGGATCGCCGGCATCGCGCAGGCTCACAAAGTTGACGCCCTTGACCACGCGGCCGTCCTTAACATCAAGACAGGGAATCACGCGTTTGGTAAGCATGGGCTACTCCTCCCCTCGGGCGGCGGCCAGCGCCCGGGCCAGCGTAAAGTTGCCCTCGTAGAGCGCGCGGCCGGTAATGGCGCCCTCAATCGCGCCCTCACCCACCGCGGCCAGCGCGCGGATGTCGTCAAGCGTCGAGATACCGCCCGACGCCACGACGGGAAAGCCCGCGACCTCGGCCACATGGCGATACGCCGCCACATCGATGCCCGTCTGCATGCCATCGCGCGCGATGTCGGTATACACCAGATGCTTAAAGCCCAGCTCGGTAAGCTGCGCCACGGCATCGTCGAGTGCCACGCCCGCGCCGTCGCGCCAGCCGTTCACCTTAACCTGGCCGTCGCGCGCGGCAATGTCGGCGACCAACAGCTCGCCAAAGCCCTGGGCTGCCACCTCAGCAAAACCCGGCTCGGTCACCAGCACGGTGCCCAGCGCAATGCGGCGAGCACCATAGCCGGCCAGCTCGTCGATGCGTGCGAGCGAGCGAACGCCGCCGCCCACGTCCACGGACAGACCGTTGACGCCGCAGATGGCCTTAATCGCCGCCGAGTTGGCAGCGCATGTGTCCTCGTCCTCGCCAAAGGCAGCGGACAGGTCGACGACATGCACCCAGCTTGCGCCCTGCTCGGCAAACGAGCGGGCGACGGCCACGGGGTCATCGGAATATACCTTGCAGCGGTTGCGGTCGCCGCGCTCCAGGCGCACAACCTTGCCGCCGATCAGATCGATTGCGGGAAACAGGATCATCGGCCAACCTCCTCGACGATGCTGACGAAGTTCTTAAGGATACGCTGACCCAGCGCAGAGGATTTCTCGGGATGGAACTGGCAGCCCCACACGTTGCCGTGGCGCACGATGCACGGGAAGCTCCGTGTATAGTGCGTGCGCGCCAACACATCGGCGGCATCGACGTCGTCGACCACCGCGTAGCTGTGGGTGAAGTACATATTGGCGCCCTCGGCAAAACCGGCGAGCAGCGGATCGGCCGCGCCGGCAGGCGTCATGTGCACCTGATCCCAGCCCACGTGCGGGACCTTCAGTCGGCTCGACTCCAAGCGCGTGCACGAGCCGCACATAATACCCAGGCCATCGACCCAGGGACCGTCAGCCTGTTCGGGAGCGTTTCCGTCCGCGACCGCGCCCTCGTCCGCCGGCACGCCCTCGTGGCCGCGCTCAAAAAATAGCTGAAGGCCCAGGCAGATGCCGAGCAGCGGAGTTCCGGCGGCAACGGCATCGAGCACGGCCACCTCCTCGCCGCTCTGACGCATAAAGGCGATCGCGTCATAGAACGCGCCCACGCCCGGGATGACCAGGCCGTCGGCGTTGCGGATCTGCTCCGGATCGTCCGATGTGCAGGCGGCGGCACCGGCGCGCGCAAGCCCGCGCACGACGCTCGACAAGTTGCCCTTGTGGTAGTCGACCACCACGATCTTCGGTTCGCCCACGCGACCCTCCCTTTTCCCATTCAAAACCTGCCAAAAAGGGGCAGGTTACAGTGAGCCCTTGGTGCTGGGGATGCCCTGCACGCGGGGATCGAGCTCGCAGGCGTGGCGCATCGTGCGGCCCACGGCCTTAAAGGCGGCCTCGATAATGTGGTGCGAATTGCCGCCCGCCAGCTCACGCACGTGCAGCGTGAGCTTGGCATCGCGTGCGAAGGCATAGAAGAATTCAACGGCCAGCTCGGTATCGAAGCTGCCCACGCGCTCGGTCGGCACGGGCAGCTCGCAGTAGGCCTGCCCGCGGCCCGAAATATCAACAGCAGCCATCACGAGTGTCTCGTCCATGGCGATTGCCGCATCGGCAAAGCGTGTAATGCCCGCCTTGTTGCCCAACGCTTGGCAAAACGCCTCGCCCAGCACGATGCCCGTGTCCTCGACGGTATGGTGCGCGTCGACCTCAACGTCGCCTACCGCATGCACCGTCAAATCAAACAGTCCATGGCGACCAAAGGCGTTGAGCATGTGGTCGAAAAACGGTACGCCCGTCGAGATATCGCACACGCCGCATCCGTCCAGGTCGAGCTTGACGACAATGTCGGTCTCCCCCGTCTTGCGGGTCACCTCGACATAACGGCCCATCTACATCTCCTCCTTCACCAGCGCGGCAAACGCGGCCAGCACCTCATCGTTTTCCTGCGGGGTGCCTACGGTAATGCGCAGACAGTCCGCGAGCCCCGGCGCGTAACTAAAGTCGCGCACCAAAATCGAATACTCGTCGCGCAGGCGCTCACGCACGCGCGTGGCATGCGGCGTGCGTACGAGCACAAAGTTCGCCGCGCTCGGCCATACCTCCACGGGCAGGCCTTCGGCAGCCATCGCGCGCAGGGCGCACAGCTCGCGCTCGCGCTCGGATGCGACCTGTGCCACCACGGGCGCGTACGCATCGCGGGCACGCACGCAGGCAAGCGCCGCCGCCTGGCTCAACACGTTGACCGAATAGATCTGGCGAATCGCCGCGAACACGTCGATGACCTCGGGCGCCGCGATCACATAGCCCAGGCGCGTGCCGGCGGCGCCGAACGCCTTGGACAGTGTATGCAGAATCACCAGGTTAGGATGCTCGGCAATAAGGCCTTGCGCCGTAGTTGCCGCGCCAAACGAATCGTCGGCAAACTCCACGTAGGCCTCGTCGACCATGACCATGCCGGGGCACGCATCGCACAGCGCCGCGACAAAGTCGAGCGGCGCCACGTCGCCCGTGGGATTGTTGGGCGAGGTCACGATCGCCAGGTTGCACTCGGGTGCGGCCGCAAGCACCGCCGCCTGGTCGAGCTCAAAAGTTGCCGGGTCGCGCCACACGTCGCGCACCTCGGTCTGACAGAGCGACGCAAAGAACGCGTACTCGCTAAAGCACGGCGGGCAGTTGAGCAGGATCCGCCCCGCGCCGCCAAACGCCAGCAGGAAGTTATAGAGTAGCTCGTCGCCGCCGTTGCCCACGCAGATGTTCTCGCGCGTCACGCCATGCCAGGCAGCAAGCTCGTCGCGCAGGTCGTTGGACATGGGATCGGGATAGCGGTTGAGCGGTGCGGCAGCCAAGGCCGCATCAACCGCCTCGCGCACGCCGGCCGGCACGGGATAGGTGTTCTCGTTGGCCGAAAGATTGATGCGCGTGGGCGTAAAGTTGGGATCGTAGGGCTCGATGCCGGTCAAGTAGGGCTGGACGAGCTCCTTCATGCGCGGCGTGAGTTCGGCCATATTAGGCCTCCTCGACGACCGCGCCAGCGGCACCGCCCGCAGCCGCCGCCAGGTCCACGCCCTCGGCAACCGTCGTCACGGCGTCGCCCGGCCAAGCGACCTTGGTCAGGTCGGCCGCAGCCAGCGACTCGGCACTCACGGCATCCTCGCCCTGCTCTAACACGCGACGACGCAGGGCGGCAGAGAGCGCGTGCGCCCACAGGCCCTCGGCCTCGGCTAGACGCTGCGTGGCGGGAGCGTCCGAGAGCAGGCCCTCGGGTGTATAGCAGATAACACTCGAGCGCTTGACGAACTCCTCCACCGAAAGCGGGTTGGAGAACATGGCCGTGCCGCCGGTCGGCAGCGTGTGGTTGGGGCCGGCGACGTAATCGCCGAGCGGCTCGGAGCTCCAAGCGCCCACAAAGATGGCGCCGGCGTTGCGAATGCCGCCAAGCAGGCCCATCGCGTCCCTGCAGTGCAGCTCAAGGTGCTCGGGCGCCACGGTGTTCACCGCCTCGACGGCGGCAGCCATGTCGGCGGCCACCACGATGGTGCCCTCGTTATCGAGCGAGGCACGCGTGATCTCGGCACGCGGCGACTGCGCCACCAGAATGTCGATGCCAGCCTCGACCTCGCGCGCAAACTGCTCGTCGCAAGTCACCAGATAGCAGGCTGCCAGCGGATCGTGCTCGGCCTGGGCCATCAGGTCTGCCGCGACCACCATAGGCCTGGCCGTGGCATCGGCCAGCACGCAGACCTCGGAGGGACCGGCGACCATATCGATACCCACGTCACCCGAGACGATCTGCTTGGCCGCGGCAACAAAGGCGTTACCCGGTCCGGTGATTTTGTCGACGCGCGGAATGGTCTCGGTACCATACGCAAGTGCGGCCACGGCCTGAGCGCCGCCCACCATATAGATCTCGTCCACGCCGCCGAGCTTTGCCGCGGCGAGCGTGTAGGGACTGATCAGGCCGTCTTTTTGCGGCGGGGTCACCATAACCACGCGTTTGACGCCGGCCACCTTGGCGGGAATGGCGTTCATAAGCACGGTGGAAGGGTACTGCGCGCGACCGCCCGGCACATAGATGCCGGCCGCCGCGAGCGGGGTCACCTTAACGCCGAGCATCGTGCCGTCCGCACGCGTGGTAAACCAGCTCTGCTCGACCTCGCGCTGGTGGAACTCACGAATCTGGCGTGCAGCCTTCTCGAGCGCCGCGACAAAAGCGGGATCGAGGCCTTCGAGCGCGGCATCGATCTGCTCCTGCGGCAAGCGGAAGCTCTGCAGCTCGACACCGTCAAAACGCTGACAGTAATCGCGCACCGCGGCATCGCCGTTGGCACGCACGTTGGCCACGATATCGCGGGCGGCGTCGACGATGTTTTGCGGCAGCACGCCCTTGCGGTTGAGCTGGTTGGTAACGAGGCGCTCACCGGGAGCAAGCTTGATGGTCTTCATATCGGTATCCCCTATCGGTCGAGGTTGTGTTCGAAAAACGAGAGGCCGGGCGGCGGCGCCAATCGGCCCGCAGCCCAGACGTTGGGACGCCCGTGCGTGCTCGCGCTATTGTGCCGAGCCCGCAACGGGCTCAAAATGCTTGTCCTTCACGGCCGCTGCCAAGCGATCTGCCAGATTGCGCACGCGCGGATCCAGGCGCGCAGCACCCGGGTTGACGAAGAAGCGGGCCGTACAGTCCATAATGCGACCGGTGATGACCAGGTCGTTGTCGCGCAGGGTGGCGCCCGTGGCGGTAATATCCACGATGCGATCGGTCATGCCGACGATGGGGCCCAACTCGATGTTGCCGTGCAGCGAAACGATGTCCGCGTTCACGCCTCGCTCGGCATACCAGGCACTCGCGATGCGCGGATACTTGGTGGCCACGCGAAGCGACCCGCGGCGAGCATAGTTGCGCTCGGCCTGACCGGCGCGCCGTGCGGGCTCCGCCTCGATAAAGGTGCACAGGCCATAGCCCAGGTCGACCAGCTGCAGCAGGTTGAGGTCTGCCTCGATGAGCGAGTCCCAGCCGCAGATGCCGCAGTCGGCGCCGCCGCAGCCCACAAAGGCGGGCGCGTCGCTGGGGCGCACAATGACAAACTCGATATCTCCGACCACGCCCTCGCCGGCACGTGTGTCGCGACCGCGCACGATTAGATGACGGCCGGGGTCACGCAGCTCGGAGACATCCAGGCCCGCGGCCTCGAGCACGTCGAGCGTGTCGGCCTTAAGCGAGCCCTTGGGCACGGCGATGCGCAGCGGGCCCTCGGCGCCACGGCCCGCGGCGTGATCGCCGTCGGAAGCGGCATCCTCGGCCGAGGTGCGCGCGGCCTCCAGGCGCTCGAGCGAAAAGGCGAAGCCCGCCGCCGGCACCTCGATACCGTCGCCAAATGCGCCGGTAAAGATGGAGTCGTAGCGACCGCCCGAGCCCACCGGATCGGGCAGGCCGCCGGCATAGGCCTTAAAGACCAGGCCCGTGTAGTAATCGAAAGAGTTCATGATGGAGAAGTCGAACGACAGCACCTGGGCGTCCTCTGGAGCCAGACCATCAACCAGGGCGCGGAGCTCGCGCGTCAGCGGCGCGACGATACCGGCGGCCTCCAGCAGCGCGTCCACGCGGTCGAGTACCTCGGCACCGCCGTGCAGACGCGACAGCTCGCTAATGGCGGCCTTGACGGCATCGGACTCGGTGCTTGCCGCCACGCGGGCATCGAGGCCCACAAAGTCGTTGGCGTGCACGCAGCGCAGGGCCTCGGCAGCCAGCTCACGATCCTCGCATACCGCGAGCAGCTCCTTAAACGGACGCACGCTACCCGCGATAATGCGCGCATCGGGCAGCGCCAGCTTGCGCACAGCCTCGGCCACGAGCGAGACGATCTCGACATCGCCCGCAGTGTCACCCACACCGATGAGCTCAAAACCCAGCTGTGTGAACTGACGCGAGCCGCCGGCATTGCGCTGGCACTCACGAACCACCGGCGCCTCGTAGCGAAGGCGCAGGGGCAGGTCGGCCGCGCGCATGCGGGTCGAAACCAGGCGCACGATCGGCAGCGTGTTGTCGGGACGGACCACCAGCAGGCGGCCATCATCGTCAAAGAGCTTAAACGGCGTGTCCGCAATGCGGCCGCCCTCCTCGAGCGAACCCTTGTCCTCGAGCAACGGCGTTTCGACCGGCAGGTAATGATGCTCCCTGAAGCAGCCCTTCACCGTACATGCGATCTCCTCGCGCGCCTGAGCCTCCTCGGGCAATATGTCCCGGAATCCCCACGGTGTGGCCGTCATCTGGTGAGCCTCCTCATGCTGTGTTTCATATAGAGCAGAAGACCGGCATAGCTCCGCCGGTCTTCTGGGTACTTTAGCATACTAGAGTGTTTGCGGGGAGAATCGTCCTCCTCGGCTCATAGCGTATTCATTTGGAAACATAGGGGAAAGCGCGTCCCGCCCGCCAGCCAAAAACTGGGATGCGGTTTCCGGTTGAGGTCCTCAGCGGAAAGTGTGTCCCATTCTGAGCGCCTGTTCTGGGACGTGCTTTCCGCCAGAAGCCTCAAGCGGAAAGCACGTCCCGTTTCTCAAAAAGCGTCAAACGTCAACTCGGCGCTCTGTCCCACTTAGGCGCCAATCGCGCGTCGGTACTCCGCCATAACCTGAGCGTCGGCTGCCGCGGGATTGGCGAAATAGCGCCAATCATAGGTCTCGGCCGAAACAACTCCGCGATAGCCGCGCGCCACCAGCCTATCCAGGTCGGCGCGCATATCGCGGTCGCCGTCACCCCAGGCAAGATGCGTCGTGCCATCTGCCGCAACATCGACAAAATGCACGTGGGCGACATCATCGCCAAGTAGATCGAAATAATCGTCGATGGTATCCCCCGCCACCGCCATAGCGCCCATATCCAGACACGCCTTAAGTGCCGGATGATCAACTGCCTCGATCATGCGCTTCGTGTCGGCCGCCGAGTTCACGATCATCGACTCAACCGGCTGTAGGGCCTCGAGCACCAGCCGCACGCCGCGCTCTCCCGCATGCTCGGCAATCGCACGCAGCATCGAGGCGCTGCGACCCCACGCGTCCTCGATCGGCTCGTTCAAAAATGCCCAGCCGCTCGAGACCATGACCTGCTCGGCTCCAAGTTCCGCCGCGATATCTACAACGTTCTTAAAGTACGCGAGCGTGCGGGCACGCGCCTCATTCCCACGCGCCGCGATATTCCACGGCTTGGGGTTGTTCTGTTCGGGACAAAGCCCCACAATCCGAACCCCATACCGCTGCGACAGCTCCCGTACCCGCTCGAGCGAATCGTATCCATGGCAATCGACATACAGATGCATCGCCCCGGTCCAAAGCTCGCAACACGTGTAGCCCGAAGCCGACACCGAAGAAAAGAACTCCTCAAGGTCAAAATAACGATGGCTGATATTCATGACGGCAAGCTGCGGATACTCCATCTTGTCCACCTTTCGGCAAAAGGGCGCCGCAGCACAGTGTGCGCGACGCCCCCTCTTACATTGTTTTCATTATGACGGATACCCTACTGGACACCAAGCACTCCAAAGAACGCGCCAGCGATACTCACGAGCAGGATCACAAGCATGATGAGCAGCGGATTCATCTTCTTCTTGAGCATGAGATAGACAATTCCAAACAGCCCCATCGTGACAAAGCCCGGGAAGATTCCGTTGAGCAGCTCGGCGAGCGTCTGAGCACCATCGCCCGCACCGACCATGAGCGGAATGTCCACGGTGACCATCTCCATGGTCATAGCACCGATCACCATGGCGCCCATGATAGAGGCCATCTTGACGATCGTGTCCATAATGCCCGATTCCTGGACCTTGCTGATCATGTCCGAGCCAAAGCGATATCCCACAAACGTCAGCAGGTAACGGATGATGTAGTGGGGGACGTTGAACACGAGCAGGAACAAAATCGGGCCAAGAATAGAGCCCTGCAGCGCCAGCGACGTGCCGACACCCGTTGCCAAAATTCGCAGCGTGCCCCAGTAGAAAGCATCGCCCACGCCGGACAGCGGCCCCATCAAAGCAAGCTTGACATTAGAGATCGCGCTCGTGTCAAAGCTATCGTCAGTAGCGTTGACCTCCTCCATTGCAGCGGCGATGGACATGGGAAGCGTCGAGATGTACGGCGTGACGTTATAGAGCTCCATATGGCGCTTAAGGGCGGCCTTAAAGTCCGCATCCTGCGGATACAGCTTGCGAAGGATCGGCATAAGGGCCCACATAAAGCCGATATGGCCCATACGCTCGTAGTTCCAGGAATGCTCATAGGGAATCGAGCGCCAGAACAGCTTCTTAAGGTCTGCGCGGGAAATCAGCCCGTCGTAAGAAGACTCAAACTTAAAACTCATCGAACCCACTCCCAATCGCAGGATCCTCGGTTGCCGCTGCGGGCTGCTCCGCTTTTTTCTTATCACCCAAAACCGTCATCGCGACGACGATGATCGCGGCAAAGATCGCCACGCCCGTCGTGCTAATGCCAAAGTAGGCGACGAGGAAGAAGCCAGCGAAGAAGAACGGAGCCACTGTTTTGTTCATAATCATCTGCGCCAGCATCGCAAAGCCGAGTGCGGGCAAGAAGGCGGCGGCGACATCCATGCCGGTCTGAACGAAATCGGGGATGATGTTGAGCAGGCTGGCAACAGCATCGGCACCAAAGAAGAATGCCAGGGGAATAATCAGCAGGCCGCACCAGCTCTGCGCGTAACCGGCGATGAGCATGTTGCGCGTGATGGCCTTGGTGTCTCCGTCCTCGACGTTTTTGTCGATACGGTGCACCAGCAGCAGCATGACCGGTTGGCCCAGGGCCGTGTCGAGCGCCAGGACGATCGTGGCGATAGGAATACCCAGGGTCAGGGCCGCCGAAGCGTCCGCGCCGGCCTGCATGGCAAGAGATACGCCCAGGATAGTGCCGGAAATCGTATCGGGCGGGTTATAGGCGCCGACCGAGATGGCGCCGACCATGGCAAGCTCCATCGTGGCGCCCATGATCGTGCCGGTCACCATGTCGCCCATGACAAGGCCAACCAGAGGTCCGAGCACGATCGGGCGCTGGAGGTAGCTCGTGCCCGTCAGCCACTCGGAATAACCCAAAAGGGCAATAAGGAAAATCAGGATTGTCTTGATAACCATGACGGCCCCTAACCGATGACCTTCGCGGCGTCAGTCTTCGCATCTGCCGGAATCATCTGAATGAACAGTTCATAGCCCTCGCCGAGCAGCTCCTTCACGTAGGCCTCGTTCTCGGGCGTGAGGAACACGCTCGTCGAGACCTGGCGGGCATTCTCGCTAAAGGCAACGTTGCCGAGGTTGATCTTCTTGACTCCCATCGCCTTGGCGACGGCACCGGCCTGCTGGATCGTCTCGCAAACCACGAAGAGCTTGTACTTATCGGTCACTCCGCTCTGGAGCGCCTTGACGGCGTCCTCGGTGTTTTTGACGACGACCTTGCAGCCCTCAGGCTTTGCAAGGGACAGGGCCTGTAGACGAAGCTTGTCATTGAGGACCGTGTCGCTCACCAACAGGATGCAATCGGCACCCAGAGCCGAGGTCCAGCTAACGGCAACCTGGCCGTGAAGCAGTCGATAGTCTACAC
>ERZ827126.1222-NODE-1222-length-25460-cov-5.443259_pt1 | contig 25460 bp, 20 predicted proteins | sample MGYA00519780_ERZ827126 | MGnify/ENA primary metagenome ERZ827126 (study PRJEB31778, sample SAMEA3449262) | human gut metagenome | biome: human gut; feature: human-associated habitat; material: faeces | place: United Kingdom | collected 2010/2012 ...
TCTGCTGAGAGTTTGCAGTTGTAATGCTGCTCAATATGTTCCACGATCTTCTGACTGCACACATAGGCTTCTGGATACTTCTTCTGATTACGTTCATAAAATTCAACATCATCTTCTTCGTCTTCTTCTATCGGGCGTTTCTTTGATAAGATTTCCGTCTCAAGATATTGTAAATGTGTTGCAAATCTCTGATATGCTGGATGTTCCGTATCTAGCACGATTTCATAAAACTCCTGAATGATCGCCATGACTTCCTGTACAAAAGATGATTTACCACTAAGGTCCAAGGTAAAAATCTTCTCAATCTTCGTCTTATCTAATTCGTCCCCTGTTTTCTTGCGAAATCCAATTCCTTTTCCCATCAAAATAACTTCTTTTCCGTTTGAATCAAATGTACTGACCACGTTATTGTTGATTACTTTCTGTATGATCACTTTCTCGCCTCCTAGATACTTCCAAGAATCTCTTTTGGAATGTATGCTTCTACGTAAATCCCATCATCTCTGTATTCTTCTTTCAAAAGCTGTCCATGACTTCGGATCAGCTGGATCTTTCCTGCTTCCTGATAGCCATACAACTTTTCTAAATATAATTTCTGTTTTTGCAGTATTTTCTCAATCTGCTCTAACAACTGATCGGTTCCTTCGCCATTTTTCCCGGAAATCCTTACCACTGCTTCTGCATTTGGATCTTTTAAGATCTCATCACCATTTAACAGATCGATCTTATTGAATGCCGTAATGATCGGTGATTCGTTAGCTCCTAACTGCTTTAATGTATCATAGACTGCTTCCATCTGTTTCTCTTTCTGCGGGTTGGATGCGTCAACTACATGCAGGATCAGATCACTGTATTTTGCTTCTTCTAATGTACTTTTAAATGCTTCAACCAGATGATGTGGGAGTTTGCGGATAAAACCGACTGTATCCGTCATCAGAATTGTCTGCCCGCCGCTTAGATCTAAACTCTTTGTCGTTGGATCAAGAGTTGCAAACAACTGATCTTCTTCATAAACTCCTGCATTGGTAAAATGGTTTAATAGTGTCGACTTTCCTGCATTGGTATATCCAACGATACAAACCACTGGCAGGTGATTCTTCTGGCGTTGTTTTCTCTGGACTTCTCTGTGCTTTACAACATCTCTTAACTCTGCTTTTAATCTGGAAATTCTTGTACGGATCAGTCTTCGGTCCATCTCCAGTTTCTTCTCTCCCGGACCCCTGGTTCCGATTCCTCCACCTAATCTTGATAAGGCTCTTCCCTGTCCGGTAAGTTTGGATGCTCTGTATTTTAACTGGGCAAGTTCCACCTGAATCTTACCTTCTCTTGTAAATGCTCTCTTCGCAAAAATATCAAGAATGATCAGTGTTCGATCCATCACTTTGGTATCTAATGCTTCTTCTAAATTGCTGATCTGTGCTGGTGATAATTCATCATCACAGACGATCCCTGTCGCATCAGTTCCGTATAACAAAGCATTGACTTCATCGATCTTACCTTTTCCGATATAAGTTCCTGGATGTGGTGTTTCTCTTACCTGGATCACCCTTGCTGCAACCTCGGCTCCTGCTGTTTTGACCAGTTCTTCTAACTCATCCAGAGATTCTTCTGCTTCTGTTGTGTCTTGATCAGCAACCGCGACCAAGATCACTTTCTCTATGATTTCTTTTTTGATTTCTTCCATAATATATATTCCTGTATCTATTTTCCTAATTTCCCTAATATCTGTTGGACTGCCATGTCAAATGCTTGCTTCTTCGCTGAATCCCTGCCCATTGTCTGATTCATCATTTGACTTTTTTCAATTCTTTCCTGATTCTCTTTATAATATTTGATCAGGTCCATTCCTATATATTCTTCACATGACCGACAGCTATTCTCCATCTCCTCTTGCGTAACTTCCCATGCATCTACAACTCTGTGATCATCCTTGCTGACTGCCAACATTAATGTTACGGGTTCTGTAAATGCATTCGTCTGTGCATAACCCATAGAGATCACTGATCCTCTCCCATATTGTCCTTTAAATACTTTGTATACTTCGGATGTGTATTTTGACCGTTGATTTTGTTTATAAGAATAACAAATAAATATTATTATACAAAATACAATTCCGATTCCTACAGCCAGAATTAACATTTTATTCTTGTATGATGTTTTTATAGAAACGAAAACATCATATTTCCTTTCTTTTTAATTTGTGATGCTAAGAATCATTATACAACGATTCTTTTTTTGTAGCAACCAGAAAGAAACTGGCTTTGCTATACTTTCTTATATCATAGAGGATTTCATCGAAATTTCCTATGATATAAGAAAAAAAGATATCAGCTGATCCTAAAACCAGCTGATATCTTTACCTTTATAATTTTTCTTCCGCAACAGACTGCTCGTGTTGTGCCACGTGCTCAAATGAATCCCATTTTGTGGAGAACAGTAATAAGAACAGTGTGTCAATCACTGACATCGCTGCCATTCTTGTGAAACTAACCTGGTCATGGAAAATGTGTTCTCTTGTTGCTGTCAGCAACACATGATCACATAACTCTGCAAGTGGCGATTTGGATTGATTGGTGATCGCAATCGTTGTTACACCATTATCTTTCACGATCTCTACCATCTTCACAAGCCTTTTGGATGCCCCAGAGGCGGAAATCGCAAAAAATACATCACCTTTTCTTAAAGTTCTGGAAAATGCTTCCTGACTCTCCCAGATTGTTGAACTGACTGCTTTCAATCCTAACTGATTGAACTTGTAAGATCCATCCAGTGCGATCGGGATCGTATCTCCCATCGCAGCGAATTCGATCAGATTGGCATGTATGATCAGATCCACGATCTCTCTTAATTCTTCTGGATTAAAATTATGAAACGTTGCTTTGATCTCTTCTACTTTACTGATCATGATATTATTGAGTGATTTGTCCATCTGATCGATATCGATCTCGTTCGATATTACCTGTTCTTCCTGCTGCCGTTGTTCTCCGGCCAGCTTTATCTTCAACTGATGAAATCCCTTACATCCGATCTTCTTACAAAAACGGATGATCGTTGCCTGGCTTGCATCACAGTGAGATGCAAGTTCTGATACAGACATCTCGATCGCTTCGGATGGATGACTGATCAGATAATCGGCTACTTTCTTCTCTGCATCATATAAACTATCATATGTTGAAAAAATCTGGTCTCTAACTAAGATATCACTACTCATACTACTCCCTTCTAAATCTCAGGAGCATTCTGTATGAAATACCTTTCTGCCTCACCGCTCCATAAATTACCATTGCGTTCTACGATTGATTTTAATTCTCTGATATACTTATCATCACTGTTTTCATCGAATTTGTCAACCTCTGTTAATGGAAATTTTTTGTGCGTATAGACAATTTTTTTACTTCCTTCAAGTTCTGGTAACGCCTTTGTTGTTTCAACCGCATGGTCAAGCCCTAATATATGTGTTGCGATCTTTGCAACATTGACTGTCTTGTTCTCAATCAGTTCAATGGATTGTTTCATATCTTCTGTATTTCCACCACTTGTTCCCACAAAATGCGTAGAATTATAATGAATATTATAGAAGTTTACCCTGGAAGAAAATTCCTGATCAGCCGGTCCTGAGAAGAAATTTAAACATCCATCGAATGCTAACATTTTAACTCCGTATGTTACCATTTCTTCATTTGGCGCAAAGATAAAGACATCATCAAATCCTTTTTCTGAATATTTACGTAGCTCTTTATTGACATCTGCTATATCTCTTGTATTGACATATACAAGATCTACACCATTCTTCTTTGCTTCTTCTACTGTGTATAATCTTGCTGCCATATCAATCTTCTTCTGCGTTCTTCCTGTGACAACCAATGTCTTTGGTTTCTTTGGTCCATGGATCGCAAAGTCGATCGCTAAAAATCCCATTGGTCCTGTTGCACCGAGAAGTGCGATCGCTCCACCTTCTTTAATTCCCATCACATGTTCATATGAATACATTTTCTTCATATGATACTGTGCATTAAATGCACCTACGACACATGACAGTGGTTCAACGAGAGATCCTTCAAAGAAGGAATCTCCGTTGTATTTTAATAGTGAACCATTTTCCATAACCTGATCAGAAAAGATGATCGTTGTGGCATCTCCTCCCATATGATGGAAAGAATATCCTGGGGCATAGCCTCTGATATCTCCAATGTTAGGCTGAATGACAAATTTGTCACCTTCCTGATACTGATCTTTCCATTTTTTACCGACCTTTTTGATCGTTCCACAAAATTCGTGCCCTAAAATGATCGGATTTTCACTGATATCATCTGGTACTTTTTTGTGTTTTTGTGCCTGGGTAATCGCTTTGTAACTGGACATACATAAACTGTCTGTTACAACCTCTGCCATAATTTCATCATCTTGCATCTCTGGCAGTTCAAATTCATCCAGTCTTAAATCCATTTCTCCGTAAAGTCTTACTGCCTTTGTTTTCATAACTTTCCCCCTAACAGATTACGCTAAAATTCCTAATCCATATCCAACAATACCTACTGCAAATAAGATAAAGATAATTGCCAACATTCCATGGGCTGATACAATTAACTTCATTGCTCTCTCTCCTTTAACACAAAATTTATTTTTTCACTTTTGTTTTGTGTGAAATTTTATTTTGTAACTTGATTATAGCCATAAACTCTAATTTCGTCAATTAATATTTCGCAAAATTTTATTTTTTGTATAAAGTCATGATTTTTGCTTTCTATCTTTATGCATTTTGCACAATTTTCAATTGATCTTTTCTGTTTCTGCACAAAAAAAGAAGGACTTTCGTCCTTCTTAACTCTTATCATAAAATTGCCACGAAATTATCGTGTCTCTAAAAATGTCAGTTCTTTCTTGCCATTTGCATCCTTTGGATAGGCTTTTACATAAGCTTTTGCATAACGATATGCTGTATCAAAATCAAACATGGATTCATACGCACTGATCCTTGCGAATAAAACTTCCTTCTTATTCTCAAGATCCTTCTGTTTTAATGCTGTCTCGATCACTTTTAGCCCTTGTGTATACTTCTCCTGTTTTGCCATCACCGCATATTTTGTACAATAGATCTCTCCATCGTCTGGATGCTCTTTTATTCCCTGATCACATACATCTATTGCTTTGTTTAGCTTCTTCTGCTGAGCAAGGCAATATGCTTTCAAAGAATATGCCCGGCTTTCTCCATGATCGATCAGCTGATCATAGATCTCTATGGCTTTCCCATACTCTCCCATCTGGTAAAGAGCCTCTCCTTCGTAGAATAAAACATCTTTCTTTTGTTTTGTGAAAATGAGAGTGAATTTCCCTGCTGCATGGTCAAATTGTTCGTATGCTTTCTGATATTCTTTCTTATCAAGATATGTAATTCCTTCGCTTGCTGTCATTCTTTGGCTGATATATCCAAATCCACAAAAAGCAGCCAGCGCGATCAGGACAACTATAACTGCTGTAATGATTCCTTTTCCTTTACTATTCATAATCTTTCTCCTGCTTGCATTTTTAATTCTTCTGCCTCTTAGTATAACAAATTCTCTTTTCGCATACAAGCTAAGCCTTCCTATATCTTTCTTTCATTATTTTGTAATATAGAATCCAGAACTCTTTCGCTGTGTGATATTTCCACATTTATCGATAAATCTTGCGTAGATACTCACTTTTTTGTTCTTCTTTTTGTAGGTTATCTTATTCGCCGTTTTCCATCGATATTTGGATGCTTTTTTGCCTTTTGGCACGATCTTATATTGTGTCTTTGATTTCCCGCTGATTCCATAGGATGCTGAAAATACAAATTTGGCTGACTTTTTGATTTTTTTATTGTAAGACGTTTTTGTTGACGTTTTCAACGTCTTGATCCCTGATCTGTTAACCTTGATCTTTGTCTTTGTTGGTGCTTTTTTATCTACCGCAATTCCTGGAAGCTGCATCTCATCTATCCCTGCATCTGTGACAAACCTCACATAGACTCTGCCTATCATACCATCTTTAATCGTTAATGTTGTACCGTTTTTGTATGGCACGCTTCCTTTGGAAGTTCCTTTTTTCACAAATTTGTACTGAATCTGTTTTAGATTTGTGAAGCTTTTTGCCTGTGCTGAAATCCTGATCTTTATGTTTTTTCTCTCATAATGCTGATATGCTGCAGAGGCATCGGAACGAAGTGGTGTCATTTTCTTCTTTGTATTTGCCTGCACTGTAACTTTCTGCATCAATGGGGTACGCTTCTGTTTCACTACATAGCCCGCATGACTTGGTACATTGCCGCCTTTTTGTGCTGACACACTTAGATTCTTACCATCAGACGATACTACGATCGTTCCTTTATCTGATGTCTGATAAACATCCATTCCTGACAGATCACGAAGTACATTGCTCTCTGGTGTCTGATTTACATTTTTATATCCATTACTGATGATCGCAATACTTGCACCTGTTCGATCGATCAGATACTTATGATCCGAATCGTATACATAACGACCTTTCGGTTTATCCTGCAAACGAACATCCTGATATCCATGATGTGGCTGCTTTAATACCTGTGCACTTAAATCGTAACCTCTGGCTGCAATCTTTTTGATCGTTTCCTGCTGTGCATCGCCTGTCATTAAAAATGAATTACTGCCATAAACGATCCTCGTCACTATTGAATATTTATTTACCTGTCTTGTATTTAAATCGGGTGCATCCTGTGCTCTTCCATACCTATAGGTATTGTCTAACGGACCATAAAAAGTCATTACCGCTTCCCCTAATTTTATGGATGTTCCGGCCTGTGGCACAACATATTGGATATGCAATGATGCGTCTTTGTATGAATTCCTCTTCTCTAGTTTCTTCTTGAATGTCTGATAAGTCTGTGTATCAAATGCTGTCCATCGGGCTGTTTCCTCTGTTTGCTTTTCTTTATCTTCGCTGCTTTCCAGATATTCAAACTCTAATGGATTTCCATAAATCGTATCGATCGTAATATTCTTATCTTCTAGTATCTTTTTCATTCCACCGATATGATCTCCATGTGGATGAGTAAGAACAACAAATTCCAGATGCTTTACTCCATGATCCAGCAAATACTGGTGCACACGGTCTGATACATCGATCGTATCGTGATCTGTTGTCTCATAAGAATAAGCCCCAGAATCAATCAGGGCATACTTCGCGTTTTCTCCTTCTCCATATTGAAGCAAAGCTCCATCGGCGGCTCCTACGTCGATAAAATGAACCTTAAATGTCTGTGCTGCATTAACTTTAATCGTTTGACCTCCCGATACGTGCAAAACAGTGATGCCTGTAAGCATCACTGTCAGCAGTACCGCTATGATCTTCTTTGTAAAATATTTCATACTTCCATCCTAGCGTTTTCTTTGTTATTTCTTAGTTACGTAAAATCCGTTTGTCTTCTTTGTTGTAATATTTCCAGATTTATCAATATATCTTACATATAAACGAACTTTTTTATTCCTTGTCTTATAAGTTACACTATTTCCTGTTTTCCATTTGTACTTGGAAGATTTTTTCCCTCTTGGTACAAACTTATACTGTGTCATGGATTTTCCACTGGTTCCATAATTTGCACTAAATGTAAATTTGACAGACTTCTTGATCCGTTTACTGTAAGTATTCTTCAAAGATGTTGACCGTGTTTTGATTCCTGACTTATTCGCTTTGATCTTCACACTGGTTGGTGCTTTCGTATCAACTGTAAATCCAGGAAGTTTGATCTCTGTTGATCCTAATGGTGTATTATATCTTACATAAAATCTTCCACAATTTCCATTTTTGACTGTATAGGAACTTCCTGTCTTATATGCTATGGTTTTATTATTCACACCTTTTGGCACAAACTTATATTCAATGCTTGTCAGCTTTGTAAATCCTTGGGCTGTTCCTGAAAATCTTACTGTGATATTCTTCTTTTCATAACGATCATAAGTATTCGCAGCATCCACACTCGTTGCTGTCAATGGCTTTGTTGTGTTTGCTGTGATATTCATGGATTTCATCACTGGAGATGATGTTTCATCATCACTTTCTTTTCCTTTGACACTTGGCTGGTTATCTCCTTTCTCTGTCTGGATAGATAACTGTGAGCCATCGGATGTTACAATGATCGTTCCACGGTCTCCTGTCTCATAGACGTCTAATTTTGATAAATCTCTTAAGACTTTTGTATATGGAACACCACCTGTATTCATATATCCATTACTAATGATCGCAATACTAGCCTGTGATGCATCGATCACTGTTTTATGATCAGAATACTGGTAGCCATTGGCTAATTCTTCTTCTGTGACATCCTGAAATCCATGATGTGGCTCCTTGAGCACCTGTGCTGTCAGATCATATCCCTTCGCGATGATCTTCTCGATCGTTTCTTTCTGGGCATCTCCAGTCATTAAGAAAGAGTTGCTTCCGTAAACGATCTTTGTGACGATAGAATATTTATTTTCCTGTCTTGTATTCAAATCAACTTTACGTCCATACTGGTAGTCATTCTCCAATGGTCCGTAGAATGTCATCTTTGCTTCTCCAAAGTTGATCGTTTCGCCAGCTGTTGGTACTACATAATCTACTTTTAGATTTTCTTTCTCTGTTTTGTCTTCTGCCTCTTCAGCAAGTTTCTTTCTTGCTTCTAAAGCTGCTTTAAAGTTCTTGTATGTTTGGGTATCAAATTCTGTCCAATTTGTTTCATCTGAAGACTGCTTGTTCTTATCTTCGCTGCTTTTCAAGTACTGAATATTCAGATCATTCCCATAAATCTTATCAATCTTGATCGTTGTATCAGAAAGAATCTTCTCCATACCTCCAATATGATCCTGATGAGGATGTGTCAGAAGTATAAATTCCAGATGTTTTACTCCCATCTTATTTAAATATTCATAGACTGGTGTCTTTGTTGTATCAATCGTCGTATCCTTTGTATTATGATACTGGTTTGCTCCTGTATCGATCAATGCATACTTTGCTTCTGTTCCTTCTCCATACTGTAATAATGCAGCATCTGCACATCCGACATCAATAAAATGAATCTTGAATGTCTGTGCCGCTTTTGCTGTATGCATTCCACGCCCGGTTACAACTGTTGTGCAGACCAATATCCATGCCAGAAAGCACACTGCAAGTTTCCTTATAATGTTCCTCATTTGTTACTCCCTTTCTTTGTTTTTCATCTTTATTCTTGATATTTCTTTTTTACAATCGAATTTTAACATATTCTTAATATTTTTGCAATTTTTTTGAAATATTTTATCATCTCTTTTTACACGAATAAAGGAAGAGTTCCTCCTTTTGGAACTCTTCCTCTTAACTTATCATATTCAATACTATATTTCAAGACTCTATATAAGACTATCTGATCTTATCTAAGTGCCAGATATCATCAACATATTCCTGAATTGTACGGTCAGATGAGAACTTTCCACATCCTGCTGTATTGGTCATCGCCATCTTAGCCCATCCTTTTGTATCTCTATATGCTTCTTCTACTTTCTTCTGAGCTTCTGCATATGAACGGAAGTCTTTTAAGATGAAGTACATATCTGCCTGGCTTCCTGTATCACCAAACAACAGACTCTGGTACAGATCTTTGTAAAGTTCTGGATCACCATTTGCATATGTTCCATCTACCAACTGATCTAAGACTTCATGGATGTCTTTATCATTCTGGTAAATCTCATATGGATGATATCCACCGTTATTCTCATAATTGATAACTTCTTCTGAGCTCATACCGAAGATAAATGCATTCTCAGCTCCAACTTCATCAACGATCTCTACATTCGCTCCATCCATTGTTCCAAGTGTTGGTGCACCATTTAACATGAACTTCATGTTACCTGTTCCTGATGCTTCTTTGGATGCTGTTGAAATCTGTTCGCTGACATCTGCTGCCGCAAAGATCCATTCTGCATTGGATACACGATAATCTTCAATAAATACAACCTTTAACTTACCTTTAATGGATGCATCATTATTTACTTTATCAGCTACAGAGTTGATCAGTTTGATCGTCTGTTTTGCACGAAGGTATCCAGCTGCTGCCTTAGCACCAAAAATGAATGTTCTTGGATAGAACTTCATATTTGGATTCTTCTTTAACTGATTATACAGATACATCACATGTAAAATATTCATCAGCTGACGTTTGTATTCATGAAGTCGTTTTACCTGTACATCAAAGATGGATGTTGGATCAACTTTTACGCCATTGTGTTCTAAGATATATTTTGCAAGACGTTTTTTATTCTGCAGTTTGATATCCATAAATTCTTTCTGAGCTTTTGGATCATCCACATATTTCTTCAGTCCTGACATTAAAGAAAGGTCTGTTGCCCATGTGTCTGTTCCAAGTTTCTTTGTTACCCAGTCTGCAAGTAATGGGTTTCCATGCATTAAGAAACGTCTCTGTGTGATTCCGTTTGTCTTGTTGTTGAATTTCTCTGGCATCATCTGATAGAAATCTTTCAATTCCTGATTCTTTAAGATTTCTGTATGAAGTTTTGCAACACCATTGACAGAATATCCTGCTGCGATCGCCATATGTGCCATACGTACCTGTCCATCCCAAAGGATCGCCATCTTCTTGACTTTCTCTTCGTTTCCTGGATACATCTCACGGATCTTGTTTACGAAACGACGGTCGATTTCTTCTACGATCTGGTATACTCTAGGAAGTAATTTAGAGAATAAGTCGATTGGCCATTTCTCTAACGCTTCTGCCATGATCGTATGGTTTGTGTATGCACAAGTCTTTGTTGTAACTTCCCATGCTTCATCCCATCCAAGACCTTCTTCATCCATTAAGATTCTCATCAGTTCTGCTACAGATACTGTTGGATGAGTGTCGTTCATCTGGATTGTCATCTTCTCATAAAGTTTTGTGATGTCGTCATGATTCTTCTTATATTTGGCTACTGCTGCCTGTAAACTTGCAGATACGAAGAAATACTGCTGTTTTAAACGAAGTTCTTTTCCTTCGTAGTGATTATCATTTGGATATAATACTTCTACGATGTTCTTTGCAAGGTTCTTCTGTTCTACTGCTTTGTCATATTCACCTTTATCAAAAGAATCCAGCTGGAAGTCAGTGATCGCTTCTGCATCCCAGATCCTTAATGTATTAACGATATGATTTCCATATCCTACGATCGGATAGTCAAATGGGACTGCCATAACTGACTGATAGTTCTCCTGAATAAAGTTGGTTCTTCCAGTTGCTTCATCATATTCTGTACGGATATTTCCACCGAAACGTACTTCTTTGGCATATTCCGGACGTTTTAATTCAAATGGATTTCCATTCTTTAACCATTCATCTGGTACTTCTATCTGATATCCGTCTTTGATCTTCTGCTTGAACATTCCATATTGATAGCGGATTCCACATCCATAGGCTGCATATCCAAGTGTTGCCAATGAATCAAGGAAACATGCTGCTAATCTTCCAAGACCACCATTACCAAGTGCTGGGTCTGGTTCCTGGTCTTCAACGGCATTCAGATCTACGCCTAATTCATCAAGTGCTTCTTTCACTTCTCCATACATACTCATATTAATGAGGTTATTTCCAAGTGCTCTTCCCATCAGGAATTCCATGGACATATAATATAAAATCTTTGGGTCTTTCTCTTCGTAGGTCTTCTGAGTATCCATCCAGTCCTCAATGATCCATTCTTTCAGAGCATAAGCCACAGCCTGATAAATCTGCTGCTGGGATGCATTATCAAGCTCAACTCTGAACTGAGTCTTTAAATTATTGAGTACTTCCTGTTTAAACAGTTTCTTATCAAATCTTTCTGTTTTCATGATTGTCTCTTCCCCTTTCGTATTCCCAGTGTGTTATTAATTTTATCATATAAATTGGAAATATGATACAAAAATTACAAATAGCATTTGTATTTTTTTTCGTAAGTTCTTCTATTTATACAAGCTAGCTGCCACACATAATTTTCCATATCCAATTTCATTGTTTGGATAGTCCCAAAATCCATTCATTTTCCTTGCACCTTTATGGAAATAGGCTTTTATCCGCTCTCCATACAAATAGGGATCATTTTTTCTTATGATCCCCCATTCCATCAAAAGAGCTGCCGATCCTGTGACAAATGGAGTTGCCATCGAAGTCCCAGACAAGCTGTTTTCACCGCCTCCCGCTGCTGCTGCCAAAATTCCAACTCCTGGTGCCACAAGATCTGGTTTCTTTACACCATATCTTTGATCACCCCGCCCCGAAAAATCTGCATAGGACTGATATCTGACATCATACGCACCTGCTGAGATCACATTTTCTGCAGTTGATGGGATTGTTAAAGTAAACTCTTTATCTGGCTCTAAAAATCTAGTTTCCTGATTATTTCCTGATGATACCGGAAGCCACATCTGATATTCCCCATTTCTGATATTTCGTGGAATCAATGTAAGATCCCATTGTCCACTCTCTATATGTTCCCCCTCTTGCACAATAAAACTAAGGAATATTTCCTGTCTTACATTGTACGGTGTTGGGTAACCATTGTATACAAAGACAATCGTATTTCCATATGAATATTGTGACTTTCCCTGTTGATCTGTGATCTCATAAGATATTCCCGATGGAGATACCAGCTGTATTCTTAACTCATCCACAAAATCTTTCCATATCTGGAGATTTAGATTCTGTTCAAATGGTGCAATATCCAATAAGATTTTTTGTTCTTCCTTGATCAGCTTTCCTTGTTTATGCTTTCCACTATTCCCCTCATTTCCTGTTCCAATGCAGATCGTACATTTCCATTGCTGTGCGATCTGTGATATAAATCTTTCTAACAAGGAATTTCCTCTGTGATCTCCATAATTATGTCCATAACTGATATTGACCGCAACCGGCCGTCCTGCCTGTGATGCTTCATTGATCACATATTGTAATGCTGTCATCAATTGTGTCGTCCTTGGGAAACCTTTTTCTCTCGTATCTCCCAATTTCACAACTATCAGTTCTGCCTCTGGTGCAACCCCGTTTGTCCCGGCACAGATCGAGGCTACATGTGTTCCATGCCCAGATCGATCCCTGCTTCGAAAATCGTATCTTCCACTTTCTGAGTGCAATACTTTATTGATTTCTTCTTTTGTATAGAGATTTCCGTTAAGAAATGGTTTAGGCGGACTTCCTTTGACCGTTTGATCCCATAGTGCATAAATCTTAGTATCTCCATTTTCATCTATAAAATCTGGGTGAAAAATATCAATCCCTGTATCGATCACAGCGACAAAAACACCTCTTCCAGTCAATGAAAGAGGTGGATTCTTGACCGACAACATACAAGATGCGGCTATCGATGGCTGTCGGCTTAATAATAGATTTTTCGGTTTTTCTATATAAATAACTTGTTCATTTGCCCCAAATGCTTCCAACTCGTCTTCTTTTATATAGGCGATCGCATAACCCATACTCAACGGTTCGATCCTCGTTGTGTCTGACCATCTGATCGTATCAAGTGTGCCTGCGTAGCGAAATATGATCTCCCACTGATCCGTTTCTTTATCGTATCCTGCATCTAAATCCTTGGATCTCTCCCGTTCTTCTTCGCTAAGATCCAGAGCAAGATTTAATTGATTTTCAAACTTTTCATCCTGTTCCATACGATACCTGCACACTTTCGTTTTTCTTATCTTATGCAAAATCTGTGAGGTTTATTCTTAGATTGCTCATATCTCTTTTTTGCAGTATTTCCATACGGATGCACAAATTCCGTAAACAGAAGATGCTGTCATGATCCCTGCCGCAACCGCCACTGCGATCAGCAATGTTTTTTGCCCATATAAATAAAATAAATGCCACTGTTTTGCCAAGACATAATTCATCGTATAGTATAAATTTCCACCTGGTACTAATGGAATGATTCCCGTGATCAAAAATACTGTTACAGGAGTTTTTAAGATCCTTGCCATTGTTTCTGCATAAATCGTCGCAACTGCGGCCGCTGCCAGATTCGCCACAAATGTACTTGGCATCTCATTCCACACGATAAGATAGGCGATCCATGATACCATCCCAGAAATCCCAGCCATACAAAGTTTTTTCCCTCGAAGATTATAAAGTACTGCAAATCCAAAACTTCCGACAAAACTTGCCAGTACCTGTATGATCTCTGCTTTCATTTATAACACACCTCCTAAGAACATCAATGCCATAAAAGAACCTGCTGCAAGGAATACAGCTAACAGTATCGATTCACAGACTCTTAAGATTCCTGACATCATGTCTCCACCGATCATATCCCGAAGTGCATTAACAAATGCAACTCCAGGAACCAACAGCATGATATTACCGATGATGATCTTTCCATAATCCTCCGTCAGTCCGAATTTTGCACTGATATATGCAAATGCTGCAACAAAAAATGATAATAGAAAGTTTAATACCATTTCGTTGGGTGCTAAGATCTTAATATATCTTGCAAGAACCGCGACAAATGCCCCTGCGATCATTGCTATGATTCCTTCTGTAATGCCACCTCCATAAAATGAAGTCCATGCTGCTGCAATGACCGCTGATGTAAGAACTTCCTCTGTAAAAACGACGACTTTTCCCTTTTTAATCTCTGAAATCTTTCGTTTTACTTCCTCTTCTTCCGGAAGTTCTTTGCACATATATCTTGATAACTGATTTAACTCATCCAGTTTGGTAAAGTCTGTCTTATATGACCTGATACGCTTTGTCTGCGTTAAGATTTCTCCTTTTTCATCTTCGATCGTTGTTACAATACTTGATGTGATAGAAAATACATTGGCTTCTTTTGCTCCATACGCCTTGCAGATTCTTGAAATCGTATCTTCTACCCTTGAAACACCTGCTCCTGACACTAGCATGCATTCTCCGATCTCCATTGCGTATTTTAATACTTTTTTCATTTCCATAACATCTATCTCCTGCTATCTATTGTATCGAAATTGACTGTATTGTAACACAAAAGAAACCCTTGTGCTATGATCACACAAGGATTTCATGTAAAATTCATGTTTTGTTTACATTTCTTCGAGATGAAAAGAAGATTAATGCTATTAATCATCAATCTTATGTGTCCAAGCAACCGCCAATGCACCTGCACCAATATGACATGCAACACTTAAAGATAACGGATCTTGCTGGAATTCCATTCCTGGAAATTCTGCCATCAGTTCTTCTTTCCATTTGAGCGCTGCCTCTTCATCTTTTGTATATGCAGACTGAAGATATGCGTGTTTACCAAAATCTCCATCTTGGAAACGCTCTTCTAACTCTTTTCTTACTGCTGCGATCATCTTTTTCTTTGCCTGTTTGACACCTCTTGTCTTCGCAAATGCATCCAGCTTCTCGCCATGGATCTGTAAAACTGGTTTGATTCCAAGCACTGTACCGATGGCTGCTCCTGCTGCTGTAACACGTCCGCCTTTCTTCAGATACTTTAACGTATCTACCATGATATAGATTCCGGAATCTAATTTGTCTGCTTCTAAGATGTCTTTGATCTCTTTGGCTGACTTTCCTTCTTCCGCTAATTTGGCCGCATCTAAGACAGACTGTCTCTGTGTGACAGAAATCCTCTGGTTATCTACAACCTGAACTTTTCCATCGTAATCATCTGCTAACATTGCCGCTGTCGCACAGGAACTGCTTAATCCACTGGACATCGCGATGTGCACGATCTCATCATGGTCTTCTAATAACTTCTCCCACAGATCCAACACATCTCCAGGTGCAGGCTGAGATGTTTTGATATCTTCATCTTCGTTTAACTTCTGATAAAATTCATCCTGTGTTAATGTAATATCTTCAAAATATAATTCTTCGTTAATATAAAATGGCATTGGAATCACTGAGATTCCTAATTCTTTACCTTCTTTTTGAGTAATTCCGCTGTTACTATCTGTTACGATCGCAATCTTGCCCATTCTTCTAATCCCTTTCTTTAAATTTCCTATCAATATATCTATTTTTTGCCTTTATCTCACATCATAACAGAGATTCATAGATATCGTCAAAGGTTTTCCCCTCATATTTTGAAAAAATACATAACTATTTTGTGATTTCCTGCAAAAATCTTGCAATTGGAAATCCTACAACATTGTAGTAATCTCCTTCGATCCCTTTGATAAAGACAGCTGCTTTTCCTTGAATCCCATAAGATCCAGCCTTATCCATAGGTTCTCCAGTCTTGATATAACGATCGATCTGCTCATCACTGATCTCATAAAATGTAACTTTTGTTTCTTCATAAAATGTTTTTGTTTTTCCATCTTCGATGACGCAAACTCCTGTATACACTTCATGTGTCTGTCCGCTTAACATCGTAAGCATTCTTTTTGCGTCCGCTTCGTCTGCTGGTTTTCCAAGAATCTGCCCCTGATAGGCTACAACAGTATCTGCTCCCACGACCATACTTTGTTTCTCTGATTTCTTATATATGTCTTTCGCTTTGATCGATGCTAATTCCATAACTACTTCATTTGGCGCTGTTTTTGTTGTGATCTCTTGTGCATCGCTTGGCATAACATCAAATTTCAGATCGGCAAGTTCCAGGATTTCTTTTCTTCTTGGGGAAGCAGATGCTAATATAATATGTTTCATTTGTTTTATACCTCTTATTTTACTTAAGTTATCAAATTCTCCTGTGAATTACCCCTCCCATGCGGTACAGTAGTTCCTATGGAAGTGGCTTCTAACAGTCGTGACAGTTACCCATTTCTGACCAAAAGATTGGCTGTCCGTACCAATCAAGGCATATTCACTTATGCCGCTATCCCTTTGACGGGAATACCTTTCGGATTCAGTTTGTGGAATCCATACACATCAGGAGCAGAAAGAAACGTATAATCTCTGGTATCTTTCCAGATATCAGGGATCGCTTTCCGCATGATATTTGCTGCTGCGTGACAATCCGCATTTAAGATCATTCCGTTAGAGCAACGGTATAAACCACGTTTGATCCTCTTTCCAGAAAACGAAGCATCCTTATCATCGACACCATAGGTTGGGATCCTGTCATTTGCGATCAGATCCGCTTTGGAAGTATAACTTTCTTCCTGCTCTATGATTCTGATGCCGGCATTCAGAGCTTTATATGTGATCATTGTCCGCAGGAGAGTGATCGGCATGGAGACAAAATTCTGGTTGTTGATCTTATTCATATTGGATCTCTGCTTCCAGAGCAGATTCACACCAAGGATCAGTGTTCCACACTGGTGTTCCATACAGAAGTCAATGATACTACGACTGATCTTGTGGCACTGGTCTTTCACAAAATTGGCATAATGGAAAGAAAGGTCTCTTAACCGCTTGGAAACAGCGTGTTTCTTTTCATGACCTTTTGTGATGATGGAGACATACTTTGCTCTCTGTTTATGGAACCATTGGATCTTGGATAAGACAGCTCCGCCTTTGTATATTGCGGATGAGTGATCATCACATACGATCGCTGCGAAGTTATCTGTTCCAAGATCAATGGCACATACATGAGATCCGGAAGGATCAAATGCAACATCTGGTTCTTCCAGTGTCAGACAGAGTAAAAAACGACCATAATACGGTTTGATCTTGACTTCTTTTAATACAGGATCCGAAGAAAGATTTGAAAAGTACAAGCGTTGCTTTTGCAAAGGCAGTTTTAAGGACATCCCGATATCGTCCCGATACAAGACAGCATCCTGGTTTGTGATGATCACAGTCGTCAGGTCACTTTTCTTATAGCGAGGCATCTTAGGCTTACCCAGATACTTTTCTGGATGCTTTTTATATTCTCTTAAAGAAGCAAGCCAGTTTTTGAAATCTGTGACTGACTGTTTGACCATCTGCTGTGCTGTCTGTCTTGGAAGTCCGGAAAAGAAATCTGCATTCTCTGTGACACGCATCATCTTTTCAAGGTGTGTATAAGAGATCACTCTGCGGACGTGCATGTTTGGATAAGATCGTTGTAATAACGCAACTTCTTGAAAGACTTCGACTTCGTTCTCTGTCCGATGTTCTTTGTCATAACCGGTAAAGATATTCCGCACACGAAAAAGAGCTGCATTGTACAACAGCTTGGACTTTCTGCACAGATCGTCAAAATATGGATATAACAGATCATCCGAAGAAATGATTCTTTGTGTCACACGGTATGCCATATGGTTGTCTCCTTTCTGATATGTTGAAAATATCGTACTTTTATAGTATAATTATACCAAACATATGTTTAGCTGTAAAGGAGATACGTCATGCGAAAGAAAGATAATACAGATTATTATATAAACCGGCATAGTTGCTTTTTATTGCAATACCATATCGTGTTTGTTACAAAATACAGACATCCAGTCTTAACAGACAAAGTAAAAGATGTTGTTTATGAACGTATCCACTATGTAGCAGATCAAAGAGGGTTTCACATCCTAGAGATCAATGGCGAATCGGATCATGTCCATATCCTGATGGAAGCTGATACAACAACTTCACCGGCGGAACTTGCAAATGTTTTAAAAACACAAACAGCACGAAAAGCACGAAAGTTGTATGGCGAAACCATTTTAAAAAAATATTACTGGAAACCTTATTTTTGGTCGGATAGTTATTTTATTTCATCTGTTAGTGAAAACAGTCTGCACACAATAAAACAGTATATTCGGAATCAGGGGAAACGATAATGTGTCCGTCAGGACGCATTCACCCACGCCCATATTAAAATATGGACGTGGTACTCTGCTTAGATTTTATAGAAAAAAGCCCCTCCAGATCTTAATGTCTGAAGAGACTTTAAAAGCAGATGTCTCCAAATACGCAACCGTTCCATAAGTCACCATGTATCAAAACTTCATGAAAAAAAGGATTTAAAAACCACTCTCTCAAATGGTCTATTTGCATATTGTCGACACTACTAGTATATACTTTTATATTTATGTTTTCTACCCTTTCAACATAGTTTTTTTACAATTTTGTCAATTTAGTCAAAAAATATATGAAATCTATTTGTTTACCTCTGAATATTGTTTAAATTGTATAGTAACCAGGAATTGATCTCCGTCTATTCTTATCGAAAACTCTCCTCCACAATTCTTTGTAAAACTGTCTGCGATGGAAAGTCCTAATCCGTTTCCTTCGCTGGTACGTGATTTTTCCGCTCTGGCAAACCGTTCCATGATCTCTTCTTCTGTAAAATTCATCTCATAGGATGCTGTGTTTATAACTTCTAATTTTATATTTTGATCTGCTTCGGTGATCCTTAGGAAGATTCTGGTTCCTTTCAGGGAGTATTTTAAGGCATTTTCTATGACATTTTGTACCACACGATACATGCGGCTGCTGTCTCCGATAAATCTTGTGTGTGTAGCTTCGCACTGATATCTGATCGCAAATCCAGATTCTTCTATCTGATCTGCCATATCCCCCAGTGTCTGTTCTACCAGACGTTTCATATCCATTTCTTCCAGATCTACTTTCGCATCTCCACTTGTTGCTTTCGCAAGTTCAAACAGGTCAGAAATGATAGATTTTAAGCGTTCGGTCTTGTTGATCAGGATGGTTACATAATCTCTTGATTCTGCAGATAATGTCTGATCTCTGCTTAAGAGATCGACGTATCCGATGATAGAAGTCAGCGGTGTCTTCAGATCATGTGATACATTTGTGATCAGATCGATCTTCATTCTCTCGCCCTTCATCTGTGTTTCTAATGCTTTTTCCATTCCCTGCCCGATATTGGTCAGTTTCTGACTGTATTCATAATACGCAGATTCTTGTGAAATATCGGTCGTTGCCGTCAGTTCCCCATTGGAAATACGTTCGATCTGATCGACCAGCATGTTTAAATCTCTCTGTTCTTTTGCATATTTGTCTGAATATCTTGAAAAATATCTGATAAGAAAAACAAAGATGACTGCTGCTATAAACAAGAGTGGGGATGGAATATTCATTCCACTCATTCCCATGATGATACAAGCAAGTGTACCGACAGTTAAAATATATCGTAAGACCCTGTACTGTCTGATCCTGTCTCTTGCATGTTTTTGTGCAAATGACATCGCTTCATCTTCCAGCTTTCTTCTTGTCTTTGCCTGACGGCTCCATTTTCGAATATATCCCAGACAAAATGTTGAATCGAGAAGATTCTTCTGGCGAATCCTCCATACCGTAGTCTGAATACATACGGCAAATGCCATGATAAAAAATGGGACTGAGATATAACTCAGCGTCATGATCATCTCGATCGTTGAACCTGTGATCCCGCCCTGTGTATATTCTATCGTATATTCCCAGATTGCAAAGCATAATGCGATCGCCAGTCCAAGCAGCGTAGTTGCTGTCACTAGTATGATCTCCCACCAGAGCCTGTCAAGCCCTCTAAAAAATCTGGTTCGCTTTTCCTGAAGTGCAAATAAGATGCACAGCAGGATCGTTCCGATTACTTCAATGATCGAAACAACGATGATCGTTTTGATTCCCGTCGTGATCTGTTTTGTTGATCCTTTTCGGAAATTTTCAATCTCTGTTAGTGCTTTTTTTGTCAAAGAAATCTCAATGTCTGCATTTTCCAGACGCTGATTCTTCTCATCATTGATCAGAAGCTGTTCCGGGAATATATCCTGCAGTGTATAATTATCCCCATAGAATTCATAGTATTCTGTCTGATCCGCATTGTACTCATCGTATTCGTCATACGGATCCCATCCTTTGAAACTTCCGTCTTTGTTTAGTTTCTCTGTCTTGTCTCTTTCTATATGAAAATGTTCAATCCTGCCCCCAGTATAGTTCGCATTTTCTGTTCCATATGTTGATGTTGTCGTTACCATCTTTTTATCATATGGTTTGACCTTCATCGTTACTTTCACAAATGATTCTTTTTTTATCTTATTCAGTAAACTTTCTGACACATGATTTGCCTGTGTATAATAGACTTTATCACCTTCTTGATCCGCCCATTTATCAAACAATGACATCTGTGTGTTTTTGATATAGTCTGATTGATCCTGTTCATCCAGACTGAAGCTGTTATCTCCTGTCAATGCCATGTTATGGATCGTGTTGAGTCCATATATCCCTGACAGGGTCATGGCGATCATCACAAGTGTGATCAATACTTTGTTAGTCCATTTTCTCGATCTTGTATCCAATTCCCCACACCACCTTTAAATATCTTGGATTTTTTGCATCTATTTCTATTTTCTCGCGGATACGACGGATGTGGACCATAACGGTATTCTCTGTTGCATAGGCTTCTTCGTTCCATACGCGTTCGTAGATCTCATCTGCTGAAAATACTCTGCCCAGATTGTTCATCAGGAGACTTACGATCTTGTATTCGGTTGCAGTCAGTTTCACTGGCTCTCCGTCTACCATCATCCTTTTTCCTTTCATGTCAAGGATCAATCCGCCATTGATGATCTGTTCCTTATTGCTTTCTGCGGCGTTCATTCCTCCAAACTGCATGTATCTTCGCAGCTGGGATTTCACTCTCGCTACTAGTTCATCTGGGCGGAATGGTTTGCTGATATAGTCGTCGGCTCCCATAGATAGTCCCAGGATCTTATCGCTTTCTTCTGTCTTGGCTGAAAGAATGATGATCGGGATGTTCTTGCTTTCCCTGATCTTCATCGTTGCGGATAGTCCGTCCATCTTCGGCATCATAACGTCTATGATCAGAAGCTGGACTTCTTGTTCCATCAGGATATCCATGGCTTCCAGACCATCATATGCCGTTATGATTTCATAGTCTTCCATTTCCAGACGTTTCTTGATCGCTCCTACGATCTCTTTGTCGTCATCAACAACTAGGATCTTTGGCTGGTTCATACTTTTCCTCCTCGTATCTTTGATGGTTTTAGTGTATCAGGTGGTTCTTTCGTTTCTGCGGATATAATTCTTACGAATTTCTTAATATGACTTCCTTAATTATAGTAACTTCCAGAATAATTATCAATATCCTGTCCAGTGACCGTAGGAGCACACCTGCATTTAATGAATGACAAGATATTGATAATTATTCTCATTTGTAGTTATTGTTCACTAACCTTTCGTGTGGTATCATATCTTTCATCAGTTAGAGTTTTCTAACTACGTACACGCTATTATTTTATATTACAGAAAACGGAGGAAAAACTATATGCGTAAAAGATTAATCGAGAAAGCCTTTGCTATCGCTATGAGTGGTGCAATGGTTTTAACTGCGACTCCTGTGACAGCGAATATCTTTAATGTTGCTCACATTGTTAAGGCTGCTGATGATGCACAGCAGGATGAATGGACATATTGCTATGTTGGTCTTACTTGGGCTGAGTATTGGGCGAATGAAGGTGTTTATAATGCTAATGATACTTCAAGCTCTGATGTAGAAGACTCTCATTATGAAAAAGATAAAGGTGGATATGACGTCGTTACTCGTGCAACTACAAATCACGGACTTCACAGAGGAAGTTTCCAAGGAAATGCAGTCATTGAAGCAAAAGCTTCTGATAGTACCACAAAAGAATTTTCTGTTTCTCACTGGAGTAAAGATGGTAAAAAATTCTATCAATCATCCACAGATGCTACAGGTGTAAGCTATGCTAAGGGAACTATTACTGATACTGATGGTACGCAATATAAATTAACTTCTTATGAAGTAAAAGGTACAAAATATGTTCCTGTTAAAGTAAAAACTACAGATTTAGATGCATTAAAAGCAAACCACACTGTTGTTGAAAATGGTGGAACTCTTGTTGGTGGTTATGGTGAAAACCAATTAAAATCTTACCAAAAAACTGCAAATGTTACAGCTAACACTTACGGTTTAAAAACTGCTACAAAACAGGAAGATGGTTCATTTATTTTTTCTGCAAGAAGTAACGAAGGAACAGAATCCGGTGTTAAAGATGAGGCATTAAAAGAAGCAACCGGTGTGACTCCAAACTTACGTTCTGGAGACGCTGTTGGTTCTTATGGTGAGACTTTACGTCTCGACCTAAATGGAGATTACGGTGATCTTGGTGCTAATCTTCAGTCTGTAAAATGGACTTTCTATGGAGATGACAGTACTTATACAACTCCAGTAAAAACTTATGGTACAAAATTTGCTGCTGATAACTGGATGCATAAATCAATGGGAATTCAGCTTGGTTTAACAGAATCTGCTCGTTTTGATCTTTCTGGAAATGCAGCAGTAGGATACTGGAGTGTTACTGTTTCCGCTTTAGGTTATAAAGATTATACATATAAATTCCATGCAGACAAAGAAAACATCGCTCAGCACGTTGTAATTGCTTCTGATAGTGATGAAGTAAAAGCTTTACAATCTACAATAAAAACTGCTGATTCTTATCTTGAAAAAGAAACTGAATACTGTGCTAAGCCATATTCTGATTTTAAAACAGAATATAAAGAAGCTCAGGATGCTTTAAAACATGACACATTATATAAAGCTAATATCCTTGAAGCAAATACTCACCTTTCCAATGCTATTGAATCATTAACAAAACCTGAATATAAAGAAGTTGTAAAAGCTGCAACTTTAGAAAAAGATGGTTCCATTGATGATACATGTGTAAATTGCGGTGATGTTAGAAAATCTACTCCAATCGCTAAAATTGCATCTATCGATTTAGATAAAACTTCTTTCACAGAAAATGGACAGGCTCAGAAACCTTCTGTTACTGTAAAAGATAGTACTGGTGCTGTAATTTCTGCTGATAATTATACAGTTTCTTATTCTGACGCTAACAGCACAAAAGCTGGAACTTACAAAGTAACAGTTAAATTTAATGGAAAGAAATATGCTGGTACAAAAGAATTATCTTATACAATTTCAGCTAAACCAGCAGCTACAACTACTGTAACAAACGCAGCAACTGTGAAAGCTCCTGCGAAGACAACTGTGAAATTAAGCAAAGCTAAGAAGACTTCTATCAAAGTATCTTGGAAGAAAGTTTCCGGAGTTGCTGCTTACCAGATTCAGTACAGCACATCTAAGAACTTTAAGAAAGCAAAAACAGTCAAAGTTTCTGCGAAATCTGCTTCTAAAGTCTTAAAGAAACTGAAAAAGAACAAGAAATATTATGTAAGAGTTCGAAGCTACAAAGTAACAAAAGTAAACAACAAATCTAAGAATGTTTACTCTGCTTGGTCTGCTAAAAAAGCTTTAAAAACTAAAAAGAAATAATTTCTCTTAAATAATATCAATTACATCTCAATCTTAATATTATTAAATAAAATAGGAACTGCATTTGGTCTGCGGTTCCTATTTTATTCCTCATTCTATGCTTCTTTTTTGCCGTTGATAAATTGATGATATTCTATTTTGAAAATTATTTATTGATAATCCCATAGATTTCATCAACTGATAACTCTGGATTTTGTTTGATCATTTCGTAAATCGGCTGAACAAATTCTATACTTTCCATAAGATCATCTATTATCTTCTCCATAGAATCTCCTCTTTGGGATTTTTTTTGAATGAGTAGAATTTTATTCTTGATTTCTCCTTTGATTTCTCCTTCTCTTCTTCCTTCTATCCTTCCTTTTTCTTCTAATTCCTCTAGCGCCTTGCACATATTCATCTTCCCTCCTTCTTTCTCTAGCTTTATTGCATCATCAATCAATTTCTGTGATTCTGTAATCGCACCAATTACTAATCCCAGTTCTGAAGGTATTAATTGCTCTTTGTATATATCATTAATTTTATCATATCTTTTATCATAAATGAATCTACTGATATCAAAAACTGTACTGACATCTGAATTCTGAAATTTCAGATATTCGCTGTTTCTTACCTCTATAAGATTCATCTTATAATCTGATACTAACGCTTGAAATCTTTCTGGTACTTTCAACATGTCTATCAATGAACGAGGTCCATCCCATTCTTTTTCGCCATAATAAATGCAGATTGTAATCATTGGATGTAAACGATCCTCTGCTGTTAGCCCTGATAAAAATTCATCTGAATTTCTCCAATTCTTTTGCTTTTTATTTTGGACTGCTAATTCATTGTATTCTTTTAAATAAGAAAATGCATCTCCTACCATGTGACGCAATGGCATTGCATAATGAACTTTCTGTTGATTTTCAATTCCTAGAATTACAAAATCAATACCAAATGCTGTTTTTTTAACTACATCTAAGACTTTCTGTATTGTTTCTGCATGCCCGTTAAATTGAAGCAATGATGAAATATCCGTATCTACTTCTGTCAGATCATTAGGTTTTAACACCTGCTCTCCATCAAATATACAAGCATTAAATAAATCTGCAAATCTACTATTATCTTTCCAGAAATTTTTTAAAATATGATCTGCTTTTATATGATTCTTTATTTTCTTTTGCTGTGCCATTTGAACTGATTCCCTCCTATCCTGTTATATATCCGTATATTTTTCATGTTTTTAATATACTATATTTATTTCATATTTTCAATACTTGATATTTACAATTCAACCAATACACTTTATGCTGTGAATGAAGATTTCAAATATATAATGGACAG
>ERZ827126.1246-NODE-1246-length-25210-cov-5.949314_pt1 | contig 25210 bp, 15 predicted proteins | sample MGYA00519780_ERZ827126 | MGnify/ENA primary metagenome ERZ827126 (study PRJEB31778, sample SAMEA3449262) | human gut metagenome | biome: human gut; feature: human-associated habitat; material: faeces | place: United Kingdom | collected 2010/2012 ...
TTTTGTTGGTTGCGGAGACAGGACTTGAACCTGCGACCTCCGGGTTATGAGAAATCTAAAATTTGTGCGTTATGGTGTTATTTTGTCGGGTTTGGTGGTATTGCGTACCAAGGCTCAGAACGGATTTTGTCCCATGTGTACAAAGGAGTGCTGCATGGTGCTGACCTGTTCCAAACCCTTTTGGGGGCAGTTTTGGGGGCAAATCTGCAAGACGGATTCTGACTCGCACCAATCAAATAAATGCGCAGCTTTGGTCTCATTGAGAAATGCGGATACCTACATTACGGGGTTCACGCAAATGAAAATCCCAACGAGCCAGTATATAAGTTTTACTCTCTAGCAAGAAGTTGTACGAAAATCACTTTCACACCATCCTCGCGCACTGCGTCGGCGCAGTTCCTGCCCAGCCAAATACCGCCCTTTTCCCCCCCTCTTTGGGTGAGTATACATAAAGCGCAGTTAGGCACAGCTCAACTATTTTACGGCATCCTGTTAGACGGGGGCAAACAGCAATGAAAAAATGAATGGTTGCGAGTCGAAAGATCAATCGTCATTTATTTTTTTCATTGATCCCATATGTGTCGAATACCGGTTGATAATATTCCAATAAAGATGTAAACTCACCCATTCCCACTAAGCAGGAGCAAATCGTCGTGCCTCAAAATAGTTTGTTCGTGCTTATTCAATCAAGATACTCTTTTCTTTGCATCTTTTAGGGTTTATTTATTATGATTTTCCATAAAAAATAAAAAATAAAAAAGGAAACCGGACGCATCCGATTTCCTTAGGTAAGCTCCGTAGAATCTTACCGCAATTCACATTAATAGTATACCATATCCATTGCAAAAATGCAAGAAAAAACGATATGTTTTGTTAACTTCAAATAAATTTTCGTAGAGCCACAACTTTACTACTATTATCCGTCCGTATAATTTGACTATACACATTCGCAGGGATTGCTTTTCGTAGTCGCTCCGTACACTCTATATAAGAAGAAATCAATCGTTTGCTGTCATTCTTTGAAATACGCAACAACGAAAGAAGATAAACAATCAGCACCAAGTAATCTGTTATCGTTTCAAAGTTCAAGTTTGGAACATTTGTTGCATTTGAAATCGCATTACAGACCTGCCTGTCTATTTTATTAGTTCGGAATCTCGTGTCAAAAACAACATCATTATGTGCAATTGCATTGCGTAAATCTTTGATCACATATATCAATCGTTGCGGTAGCAATGCATTGCTATCATCAGATGCCCTAATTCCAAGCTTGCTAGAGATTGCTTGGCGACAAGGAAAATTCAAGCAAGAGACAAAATGACCAAACTCTCCCAAACTGAGCAACTCATAAATTGCCCAAATTGGTAAGTTCATATCATTATTCAAATAGTGTTCTGCAATTTTATTTCCATTCCCAAACGCGTCCGTCTGTACCTTATAAATCCTATTTCGAAGATCCAAACGTCGTTTAAGTTCATATTTAAATTTATCCTCTGCCTTTTTGCGTTGCTTAAAGTCTGAATAGACGCTCCCTGCTGTCGAAAAGGCCTTATAATTATCTAAAAGCTTATTATAGACATCTATAAAACTATCTGAATTGACTTGTGAAACTACCACTTCAAGAACGTAACTTTTAAGTGCTGTCTCTATTTGCATGACATAAGGATAGAATAGTGCCTTTAATTGTGCATCGAATTCATATACCGCCATCAGTTCATCAAAATTTGTATAGTGAATTGAATTTGACGCTTTACCTATATAGCGATACCCCTTATAGCCATGATAATAGCCTATATTCATTAGTTTTCTCTTTTGAGAAGAACCACTAATTGATATTCCTTTTTCTTCACGCAAATACCGCATTAGCGCATCCGTCGTTTTAGGGCGCTTCTTTGTCATCGATACACCCCTCCCTTATAAAATATATATTACTATACGAAAGCAACCTCGTCAACACCACATATAAAGTTTCTTGTTTGCTTATTTTTCGCTATGCCTATCTCACATTTCTGACCGCTCATATTTTTACCTGCCAGTTCCGCAAGATTCATCCACAAAAAGTACCCCAGATGTTGAGAATCTCAGCATCTGGGGCGCAGTCATTTTCTCGTTTTGGGGGCAAATCGGTGAGACGAATTCTCACTAGCACCGCTCAAATAAATGCGCAGCTTTGGTCTCATTGAGAAATACAAATACCCACATCACAGGGTTCACACAAGTGAAAAGCCCAACGAACTAATAATGAAGTTTTACCCTCTATGCAGAAGTTGTACGCGACCCCACTCCGCACCGTCCCCGCGCACTGCCCCTGTCGCCGCGAGAAACACGCCTGTTTGGGCGCGTTTACAGCGCATCGACGCGGTAGCCGCCCAGCCAAATACTGCCCTAAAATCCCCGCTTTCCGGGGATTTTTTATTTTACCACAAAGGCATTTACCTAGACGGGATTTTCCTGTACAGGTAAATCCAACGCAAATAAATAACTAAATAAATAAAATACTAAGATACTATCGTATCCTATCCGTAAAACCTCAAAAAATCGGATTTTACCACTTTGGTTTTGCGGCAACGCGTACAACTTAACACTAGAGAGTACAACTTACGATTGCGCTTAGACTCTTCCGTGCGGTATAATTTGTTTATCCGCTATACCCATTGCATACTGCTTCGGGGTCGCGCCGACGAGCTTGCGGAAGATGCGGGAGAAATACTGTTCATCGGCGGCAAAGCCGACGGTTTCAGCCAGCTTTGTCATTTTTAGGGTGGGGTCTATCGTCAGCAGATGGCGGGCGATCTCGATGCGGTCGGCAATCAGGCGGGTGGCAAACTTATCCCCGGTCATCTTTTCGATTTTACGGCTTAAATAGTCCGGGTTCATAAACAGGATTTCCCGCGCGAACCACTGCATAGTGAAGTTTTTTTCGGGCAGATAGGCGTAAAATTCCCGCAGAATCATCTGCTCGGTGCGGGTGGCTTTGCCTATCGGCTCATCGCCGGTGCGGTGCTGCCAGATGTTGTCCACCAGATAAATCAGCAGCTCCGCATGGGTGGAGGCTGTCGTGGTCGGCGCACTGCCGCAGATGTAGCGCACCGCCCGCATACAGAAATCGCGCTGCACGGCGGGGGAAATCTCCTGCATCTGCATCGAAACCAGAATATCACAACAGGCAAAGCAGAGCGCCGCATAGCTGTCCGCATTGCGCAGCGTATCGTAGTTCATCAGGTGGGCGGCGGCGTGCTGCTCGGCGTTCAGGCGTTCCAGCAGGGTCAGCGTATTTTCCGGTGCGGCGGCCTGCAGGCGGCGTGCCTGCTCGTACAGTTCGGCCATCTGCGCCGCCGTGCCGCGCGCGCTGCCTGTAACCGTCAGCAGCCCGGCGCGAAACCGCGCAAATTCATCACAAAGCCGCTCCACAGCCGGGGGGAGTTGGTCATACAGACCGGCATCCACCAGCAGGCAGACATCCTGCGAAACCGAGGTATCCCCCAGCAAGCCGCCCTCCGGCAGCAATTCGGCCATCATGTTGGTGATGGCGTACTGCTCCAGATGGTCAATGCCCTCTTTGGTGTGCAGCAGCAATAACAGCAGCTTTCTGTCCAAGCCGCCCAGGTCATCTGCAATGCCGGGCAGGTGGGTCAGCGTTTCGCGCCCCAGCAGCAGGTCGCGCAGGGCCTTTTCCCGCGCCATTGGTGCCATACGCCGGACAGTGTTCTCCATCTCGGTCGTCTTTTGGGCCTTGCTGCGGCGCTCGTGCAGTTCGGCGCGGGCCTGCTCCAGCACGGGCAGGATCTTCGCTTCATCGCAGGGCTTCAAGATATAATGCCGTATCCCTAACTGCATGGCTTGGCTCGTATATTCGTAATCGCCGTAGCCGGACAGCACGACAAAGACCGTGTCAACATGCTGTTCCTGCGCGGCGCGGATCATGGCAAGACCGTCCATGACCGGCATTTTGATGTCGGTTATCACGATATCGGGCTGTTTTTCCTGTATCAGCGCCAGACCGCGCTTGCCGTTGATGGCTGTACCGACCAGCTCATAGCCGTAGCTCGGCCAGTCGATGAGCTCGGCCATGCCGTCCAGCTCGATTTCCTCATCGTCAACGATCAGCAGTTTCTCCATGCGGTTGTTCCTCCTTTGCGTCCTGCCGATTGAGAAGTATTTGTACCGTTGTTCCGTCCGTTTCCGTGCTGTCCACCGTAAAGGCGAACGTCTTGTACAGCATGGAAAGGCGCTCGTAGATATTTTTCAGCCCAATTCCGTGTCCCTGCGGCTTTACGGTAAAATTGCGAATTTCCGCCAGCCGCGCCGTGTCGATGGGTGTACCGGTGTTATGTACGGCCAGCAGCAGGGTGTCGGCCTCGGCGTGGGCGGTCACGGTGATTTCGCAGACATCCTCGCTCTCCTCCACGCCGTACTTGATGGCGTTTTCGACCAGTGGCTGCAAGGTGAAGTGGGGCAGATACCAGCTTTCCAGCGCACCGTCCGCGTCCAGCGTAAAGACTGCGCGGCGCTTATAGCGCAGCTGCTGGATCTCAATATAGCTGCGCACCAGCTGCACGTCAGCGGCGGCGGTGGTGTTCTGCTTGGGCGAGAGCGCCGCCCGCAGCATATCGCCCAAGTTAATGATGAGCCGCCCGGCGTCCTCGTTCTTGCCGGCACGCACAAGCCAGCTCAGCGTGCTTAACGTGTTGTACAAAAAGTGCGGATTGATCTGGGCTTGCAGCATCTTATAGCGGGTGTCCTGCAAAAGCAGCTGCTTTTCGTAGTTTTCGTGGATCAGCGTGTCGATTTGGCCGAGCATCGCGTCCACATCGCGGGTCAGCGTACCGATCTCATCGGCGGCGGGTGTGTTGGGCAGCATCGCGCGGGCGGTGGTAAAGTCGCCGCCCTCCACGCTCTTGACGGCCTCGCTTAAAGTATGCACGGGGCGGGTGACAAGGCGCGCCATCCGCAGCATGACCCAGCCAAACAGCACAAGGATAGCGCAGCCGCCCAGCAGCAGCGCCCAGCGTGCGCGGGTGGTCTGGCCGTAAATTTCCGAGTAGTTGAACACGCTGCACAGCCGCAGCCCGCTGACGCCGGAAGTCAGCCAGCAGACAAACACCTTTTGCCCGTTCATGGTCTGCACGGCATAGCCCTGGCGGGTGTCCGGCAGTGTAAAATCCGCCGCCGTCTCGCCGCTTTGGTAGACGAGCGCTTCCTTATTATAAAGGTAGAGTTCTGACGGCTTGTTGGACAGTGCGTCGATTTGGTTGTTCAGCAGCTTTTCAATATCCACGGTGACAAGGACTGTGCCCAGCCGCTGCATACTCATATTCTGGCTGCGCAGCACATCGCGCCCGCAGATAAAATAGGGGTAATCGGCATCCGGCGGCAGCAGGGCAAAGCTGCCGGGGGTGCGGTTCAGGGCATCGGCCAACTGTATGCGGCGCTCCTCGCCGGGGTCGGGGAAGGACTGCCCCACCACAATGGCGTTGCCGTTCAAATCGACAAATTGCAGCGCGTCCGCCTGCCCGCTCATATAGAGCTTTTCCAGCAGCAGCGGGCGCACGCCGGTCAGCAGATAGTAATACTGTGCGGTTTCGGGGTCTGCCGCCGTCAGCTGGGCCAGTTGGCTTTGAATTGTGGTATCCACCGCAATGCTGCGGGTCAGCACGTCCATCTGCTGCAAATCGTCATCAATGCTCTGGACGAAGAAGTCCAGCTCTTGCAGGGATTTCTCGTAGAGCTTTTCCTCAAAAACGCTCAGACCCAGATGCAGCGCACCGACCATAACGGCACAGCTGAGCAGCGTCATCACCGCAAAGATGCTGACGAATTTCTGCGATATAGGCAGGTCAAGAAATCGTTTTTTGAGGCGGGTGAGCATGAGGAGAGACTCCTTTGGAAAATATCGTTGCATGGGTGTGGGGGCGGCAAATGGCTTCCCCCTTGGGGGAAGGCAAGAGATTTCACTCCCCCCACCGCTGCTCCATCAGCAGCCAGAGGTCGTCATCGCCGGGGTGGGGCTCGGTGTTCAGGATCAGCATGATGCGGCGCTCGTCCTCGGGGTCGCCGAACTCGCGCATCCACGCATAGTAGTGCGGTCCTTCGCCGAGGGTGCGGGCAAAGCTCATCAGGTATCCGCACACCTGCACCGTCTGGCGCACGTCGGTCTGGCACTCGTTGGCGTAGTAGCCCACCCACTTGCCGTGTTCGCAATCCTGCATGGCGCGGTAGGCCAGCGCGTACAGCCGTTTGGCACAGCCGGCATAGTAGAAGCAGTGCTGCCAGTCCGCGGTAAATCCGGCGTCCAGCGCCTTGCAGACAAACGCTGCGCCCTGCGCCCACAGGTCATACAGCTGCGCCTGCAAAAGTATGTTGTCCATAAACAGCACGCGCGGGCGGCCGGTCAGCTCGGCCAGCACCTTTTCACATTCGCGCCGGTAGGCTGCATAGCTTTGGACTGCCTTGTCAAAGACGGCGGTGCAGTGCTGCAGCTGCCCGGCAAGGGTCGGCTGCTCACACAGCCAGCGCAGGTCGTCGGCGGGCGCGGTGCGGTCTTGGACAAACTGCGAAATCAGCATACGCGGCACATGGTTATAGAACTGGTCGCCCGCGCGGTCGTCGGCGTTAGAACCGTAGGGGACGGCAAACTGTGCGTAATCCACAAGGCACTGCGCAATCTCGCAGCGGTGCAAAAGACCGTAATAGTCCGCCGTGTAGGCGATGCACTGCTGCCCGGCGTCCACCGTGCCGTCCCGCCAGCAGCGGGCGATCAGATCCAGCAAAAAGGCGTGGGGCTTGACGTTGGAGCAGTTCACAAGCCAGTAATCGTCCGCGCCGTGCGCCATCACGTCGGCCAGCTCCCGCGCCACAAACTCGGTGGAATTGGGCAGCATCGTGATATGGCTGGCCGCCTGCAAATCATAGAACGACGCGTGATAATAAATGCCGTGCGCGCTGGTATCTCCGCGCGGCGGCAGGGCAGGCACGCGGGGATTGCTGTTGCCCTGACGGCGGCTGACCATCTTGCCGTAGCCGTTGTCCGCCCAGATTTTAATAACATCCTCCGGCAGGTGCAAAAAGCCGTCCTTGTACAGCTCCATCGTCTCGCCGTACAGGTTGGTGCAGCAGACGGCGTGCTTGTCGTTGGCTTTGACGAGGTCATACTGTTCTTTTATCAGCGCGGAAATCAACGCGCCGCGCTTTTCCGGCGTGTCGTATTGGGGGTCGTCGTCCCAGAAAGGCTTGTCGCCCTGCCCACGGAAACCGATGTTCCAAATCACACGCATATCTTTCTGCGCGTCAATACCCGCCTGCCACAAGGCGCGGAATTTCTCTGGGTACTTGCTGTACATCGGCTCTAAGTCGGGGTAGGCTTGGGCAAACATCTCCGCGCCCAGCGGCTCGGCGTGGTGGTGGGTGATGATAAGCCCCATATCGGCAGCCGTCCGGCGGTACAGCACGGCGTTTTTGCCCGTGCCGGGGATTACCATGTTGCCGCCCAGCCGCAGCAGCGTCTCAAACGCCATAACAAACGGCAGATTGGCGCGGCGCTCGACTTTCCAGTGGGAGAGCAGCGTCTCGTCGTTGACGAACCAGCCGCGGTATTTTACTTTGTAGGACTTGGACTCCACCACCGTTCCGACGGGGATTTTCTCACCCTCCCGCACAGTAAACGGCTGGTCGTTCCAGAACCAGAACGGCTGCACGCCCAAAAAGCGGCGGCTGATTTCAAACAAACCGTAGACAAAGCCGAGGTCATCGGCAGCCGAGAGCAGCAGCGTGTCGGCATCCACCGTCAGCGTGTACTGCTCGGCGGGGAGCGTGTCGTTGATGGTCAGCAGGATGCGCCCGCCCGGTGCGGCGGTATCTGTAAAAACGCGGTCAAAATCGCGGCGCAGCGCTTTCAGTGCGTACTGCACCGGCTTGGCCGCAGGCGCGGCGGGGAGGATGGTGTTGCGGTTGAGAATCATAACAAATGCCCCTCTAGGGAACGCATTGTAGGGGCGAGCATTGCTCGCCCGCCCTTTCCCGTGGTAAACACTTTCCGAGAAAGCGTCGCGCGTTCCATTGGCGGGCGGTCAATGACCGCCCCTACAATTTGGTTTCCTATATTATATTATTTTAACCCTTAATGCCGTCGGTGGCAATACCCTCTACCAGATATTTCTGGAACTTGATAAAGATAAGAATAACAGGCAGCAGCGAGATGACCGACATCGCGAACAGGCCGCCGTAGTTGTTGTAGCTGTTGGGATCGGTGTACAGTTTCAGCGCCAGAGGAATCGTGAAGTTCTTCGGGTTCGAGACGAAGATCAGCGGCTGGAAGAAGTCCTGCCAGATCCAGTAGAACGCGAAGATGGACGCCGTGACGATGGAAGGCTGTACGACAGGCACCAGAATCTTGAACAGCACGCCGATCTTGGAGCAGCCGTCCAGCATGGCGGCCTCGTCCAGATCGCGGGGGATGCCGCGCATATACTGCACGATCAGGAAGATAAAGAACGCATAACCGAAGATCCACGGCAGCGTCATGGACACCAGCGTATCGGACAGGCCGACCTTTTTCAGGATGATGTACTGGGGCACGACCATGACCTGCGAGGGGATCATCATCGTCATAACGATGCAGCCAAACCAGAAGTTCGCGCCCTTGAACTCGACGCGGGATACGGCGTAAGCCGCCAGCAGCGAGCAGAAGATAGAGCCGGCCACCGAGGCCACCGTGACGATGGCAGAGTTCTTGAAGAACGTCCAGAACGAGATGCCCGCGATGCCCTTAAAGCCGGAGGCGTAGTTCTGGATGATGTCCCACTTTTCGGGAATGAGGCTGAACGCATTGTGGAACATCGTGTCATTGGACTTGAACGAACTCATCAGCAGCCAGAGCAGCGGATAAATCATGATAAAGCCAAGTGCGCAGGAAAAAACGTGGAAGAACACAGACTGTGCCTTGGAGCTCTTTTGACCAACCATAGTTGTATTTCCTCCTTAACCCTCGTAGTGGACCCAGGCATCCTGGCTCTTGAAGAGGATTGCGGTCGCAATGCCGATGATGACGACCAGAATCCACGCCAGTGCGCAGGAGTAACCCATGTGGAAGTTGGTGAATGCGGAGCGGTACAGGTACAGCACGTAGGTCAGGGTGCTGTCCATCGGGCCGCCATTGGTGATGACATAGCTCTCGGTAAAGACGCGGAAGCTGGTGATGATCTGCTGCACCATGTTGAAGAAGATGGTGGGGGTCAGCATCGGCATCGTGATCTTCCAGAACTGCTTCATCGGGGAAGCACCGTCGATGGCGGCGGACTCATACAGAGAGTTTGGGATCTGCTTCAGGCCGGAGAGGAAGATCAGCATGCAGGAGCCGAACTGCCACACGCCCATCAGCACGATGACGAACAGCGCCGTCTTGGGGTTGCCCAGCAGGGACATCTTCTGCTCGATGCCGATCGCGCCCAGCAGCGTCATAAAAACGCCCTTGTTGCCGAAAATCTGCTTCCAGACAACGGCAACCGCAATAGAGCCGCCGACGATGGACGGGATGTAGTACAGAACGCGGTAGACCGCCATGCCCTTGTGCTTTTTGTTCAAAAGCGTTGCCACAAACAGGGCAAACGCCAGACGCAGCGGCACAACCATGAAAACATAGCTGAAGGTGACGATCATTGCCTGCTTGAAGTTTTTGTCGTTGGTGAAAATCGTGATGTAGTTTTTCAGCCCCACAAAGTTCGGGGCGGACAGCAGGTTATAGTCTGTCAAGGAGTAGTAGATGGACATAGCAGCCGGGATCAGCCACATAAAGAAGAAGCCGAACAGCCACGGTGCCAGCAGAAGATAGCCGGTCACGTTGTCCTTCATCTTATAGTACTTCTTGGCCGGTGCTGCGGTTTTCAGTGCGGGCATGGGTAAAAATCCCCCTTTTCCTTGGATTGACTTGGATTTTTGGCATAAGAAAGGGAGAGGGTCAGGGTTTGACCCTCCCCCGTTTCTGCTCACATGATATAAGGAGAAAAACTTTTAGGAGAAAGCTTATGAAAAAGAAGAAGAAAACACTTTTTAGAAGAAGAAACTTCAGGAGATTTTGTGATTAGTTGTTAGCTTCGAGAACTGCGTTGACCTCAGTGCGGAACTGGGCAGCAGCGTCGGCCGGGGTGGTCTGGCCGTAGAAGACGGCATAACCGATGTTCTTGAAGATGGTGTTGATCTCGCTGATGCCAGCGGGGTCAGCTGCGGGGGTGTCACCGCAGTAAGCAGCGGCCGTGTCAACAAAGTTGAACATATCGGTCTGCTGGGCGCTCAGCTTGCCGGAGTTGATCAGGTGCTCACGAGCGGTAGCGGAAGCAGGCGTGCCGCGCTCGCCCATCATGATGTCGTTGGCCTCGTCGGAGTTCAGGAACCAGTTGATGAACTCGGCAGCCTCTTTCTTGACGGAAGAGGTCTCGGCAACGGAGAAGAACATACCAGGCTTGTACCACAGTGCCTTGGTGTTGGTGGTGTTGGTCGGCGGAGCAATCAGCTTCAGGGTATCGTTGCCAGCGTTGGCACCGATGGTGGTGAAGTTGTTCCAGCTCTGGTGGAAGGCTGCATCGTTGGTGATGACGGGGTTCGCATCGTTGCCCAGGGTAGCGATCTGCTCGTACTCATCGGGGTTGGGCACAGCACCGGCATCGATCAGGTCGAGCCAGTAGGTGAAGAAATCCTCGGTGATCTTGTCGTCATCGTAACCCAGGCTCTTGTTGTCGTCGGCGAACAGCTTCTCGCCGTAACCGCGCACCCAGTAATTGAACAGGTTGGTATCGATGACCGGGGAGGTGGACATACCGTACTTGCCGGTCTTTTCCTTCACCGTCTTGGCGGCGGTGGCGAAGTCGTCCCAGGTCCAGTCGTCGGTGGGAACATCCACACCGGCCTCCTCCAGAACGGAGGGGTTGTAGGTGAAGGCGACCAAAGAGGTGGACAAGGGGATGCCGACGGTCTTGCCGCCGATGTTGGAGGCGTTCATCAGGGCCTCGTCAATGCCGGAGGCATCAATCGTGCCGTTGTTGATGTACTCGCTCAGGTCGGCCAGAGAGCCGTTCTGTGCGTAGGTGGAGATGTACATATAGTCCATCTGCACGATGTCGGGCATACCGCCGGTGGCAGTGTCGGTGGCCAGCTTCTCAAAGTAGCCGTCCCAGCCGGAGGGAACAGCCTCGAAGGTGACGTTGGGATGCTCGCTGGTGTAGAGATCGAGCACCTGCTGCGTCAGGTCGTGGCGGGTCTGACCGCCCCACCAGGTGATGCGGATGGTAACAGGCTCGTCGGTGCTTTCGGCAGTGGCCTCGGTGGAGGCGGCAGTGGAAGTGCTCTCGGCTGCGGTGCTGTCAGCAGTGCTGGAAGCGGAACCGCCGCAGGCTGCGAGAGAACCGGCCATCAGGACGGCCATCGCCGCGCTCATAATGCGCTTGTTTTTCATTTGGATTTTCCTCCTTCATTGTGGGGCTTTGTCTTGTGCCCCTTGCGTTGTCTTTATGATACACGCTTTTTGTTGGTTTGAAAATGGACAAATCCGACTTAAACCTTGAACAAATCCGACTTTATTCGGATTTTTACGGATTCCTGCCGGGAAGTCGGAAACGTTCAAGCAAAAAGTCGGATTTGTCTCTTGGCATCTAAAAATGCGGTTGCTATACTCTTTTATACAATGATGAGAGGAGCGATTTCGCATGGAATGCACACAGTTGGTCGATCTTATCTTCTTTATGGGGCAAAGCAACATGGCCGGGCGCGGGGATGCCGCCCTTGCCCCCGCTGTTACCCCCGGCATGGGGTACGAGTACCGCGCCGTGACTGACCCCGCGCAGCTGCACCCGCTGGCCGAGCCGTTCGGCGTGAACGAGAACGACCCCACCGGCGTCAATGAGCCGGGCATGAAAACGGGCAGCATGGTTTCCGCCTTTGTCAATGCCTGCACAGCCAAGACCGGGGTTGCCATCGTGGGCGTATCCTGCGCCAAGGGCGGTTCTTCCATTACCGAGTGGCTGCCCGGCATGCCGTTTTTTGAGGATGCCGTCCGCCGCGCCCGCAAGGCGCGCAAATTCTTAGCCGAAAACGGCTACACCATCCGCCACAGCGCGATGGTCTGGTGCCAGGGCTGCACCGACGGCGACCTGCACACCTTAAAAGCCGTGTATAAGCTGGACACCGACCGCGTCATCCACGAGTTTATGACCGATGCCGGGCTGGAGACCTGTTTTTTGATCCAGATCGGCAACCAGCGCGACGAGCCGGAGCTGTATGTGCCGATCCAGCAGGCGCAGGAGGAGCTGGCTGCAGCCTACGATGATATTGTCATGGTCAGCCGCAGCTTCAAGACCTTTGCCGCCAAAGGCTTGATGAAAGACCGCTTCCACTATTTGCAGCCCGCCTACAACGAAGTGGGCGAGGAAGCCGGGCGCAACGTCGCTGAATACTGGGCTGAAAAGTAGGATTTGAACAAAAGCGACCCATTTTCCCCAAAAGAAGTCGGAATCGTTCAAGGAAAAAGTCGGATTTGTCCATTTCGCAAATTTTGTTTCTCTGTTACCCTGTAAGTAGCTCTAGCAAACCAATTCTACGAAGAAGGAGTAACGTATGAGAAACAAACGCATCCTGCAGCGCGGGCTCGCGCTTCTGCTGGCGGGCGGTATGGCACTTTCTAACCTCGGTGCCGCGCCGGTTTTGGCAGAAGAGTACGGCACCGCAACCGAAGTCACGCAAGCTGCCCCGGATGGGGAAGCCGCAACGGACACGACCACAAACGGGGACACCGACCTCTCCGAAGGCTCTGAGAGCGCCTCCCCTACTGAGGAAAAAGTTGATTCTTCCGGCTCTGCCGCCGAGGACACCCCCGCCGCAGAGTCCGACCATGAGGAGGCCCCTGCCGAGGAAAAGACCGACGCAGAGACCCCCGCCGACAAAGCGCCCGACACCGACAACGAGGACCCCACTGACGAAGAAGTCCCCGCAGGGGATGCCGACAGCGACGACAAGGAAAGCGCCAACGAAGATACCGTGGAGGACGCCGACGCAGATTATAGCGCCGACGTATTCAATGTGGACGAAATCAATGAAATTGCCACCTATGCGGCAGACACCACGAAAACAGTTGCCGATGGGATGACGCAGCTTTTGCATGAGGATTTCAGCAACTGCACTGATAACTTCGGATTTTCCAGCAAGGCTGCCGTGACGAACGAGGCTCTTGTGCTGACAAACAACAGCACCGGCCAGACGGTCATCAAACAGTTTGATAAAACTGTGGAAGGACAGTCCAAGGTACAGCTGAGCTATGACTGGAAAATAAGCCTTGGGAATCAATCGACCAAAGCGGGCATTGAATACCGTGATACCTATGGCCGCCTTGTTTTTGTTGTGATGGGCAGCCGCTCAGACAAAGGCGAATACAAGCTGCGTTATGCTACCGAGGGTGTGGATTCCGTATCGTCCAGCTGCGGCAACTCCAACAATGACCCCCACTGGCAGTATGCAGATTTGAAGAATAATACGGTTTACCATATTGATGCCACTGCTGACTTTACCGCTGGCACGCTACAGCTGAAAATCACTGACAGCGATGGCGCGGAAGTTGTCAACGTAGCCAATGCTTCCATCACCGCCCACAATCTGGCCAAAATGGTAAGCTGCAGCTACTATTGCGGCGCATCTGCCACGCAGACGGTAGATAACTTCCAGCTCTACGGCTCCAACAATGCGGGCGAGTTCCCGCTGGCCGGCAAAACCATTGTGGCCTTCGGCGACAGCATCGTGGCCGGCCACAAGTATACGGCTGCCAGCTTTGTCAATTTCGTGGCTGAAAAAGAGGGCATGACCGTTCTGCAAAAGAACGCTGTCAACGGCGCAACCATCATGGATGCGAACTACTCCGGCGGCCGCATCTTGACGCAAATTCAGAATACCGGCAACTCGACCCCGGATTACGTCATTTTTGACGGCGGCACGAACGACGCCGAGTATCTTACCAAGCACACCGACGTTCAAATCGGCGACGCAACTTCTACGGATGAAGCCACCTTTGCCGGGTCTTTCCGCGCTACCATCCAGAAGTTGAAGGAGAAATATCCAAACGCCAAGCTGGTTTATGTGGCCGTCCACAAGCTGGGTTCGCGCGAAACCACCATGCAGGAAAATCTGCGTAAAGTGGAGCTGGCTATCTGCGAGGAGTTGGGCGTGACCGTGTCCGACGTCTACACAAGCGGGTTGGATACCACCGACGCGAACATGAAGAACACGTATACCTTCGATAATACAACCAGCGCAGGTGTACCCGGTACAAACGGCAGCGGCACGCACCCCAACTTTGCGGCAATCGAGAAATACTACGTTCCCACCGTCTCTGCCACACTGCGCACCGCCCAGAATACCACCCCCACCGAGCCGGAAGGACCCACAGTCGAGTACACCCCCTCCATCGACTTTGCGAAGGTCGCAGACCTGAACGATGACACCCAGATGCACGGCTGGACTTACTCTAACGGCGGCGGCACTACCGAACTTGTCACCGATGCCGAAATGGGGCAGGTACTCAAGATGAGCCGCACCTCTGACGGCGGCGAGACTGCTCTGATTTACGATGGCCTGAACATCACCGAGAGCGATACCCGCTATGTCACCGTCACCGCCGAGATGAAGCTGGACAAGAACGGCTATGCCCACCAGTACAGCATTCCCTATATCTTCAACAACAGCGGCGCGGTTGCATACAGCCTGTTCACCAACGACAGCGCCACCAAGTACCAGTCCCATGTGAACGGCAAAAACACAACCGATGCCGGAGCGCTGACCACCGACACATGGCAGACCGTCCGCATGGACATTGATATGCAGAGCGATACCTTCCGTGTATCCGTAGACGGCGTGATGTCTCTGCGCAACGCCAAGGCACGCACCGCCACCGACAATCTGCAAAAAATCAAGTTCTACGCCGACAGCTGGAACCGCGGCACACTCTACATCAAGTCTGTTTCCGTGACTGCCAGCAACACCGACCCCTTTGCGCCGCACACCACAGCTGCCACTTACTACGTCAGCCCCAACGGCGACGACAGCAAAGACGGCAAAACCGAACAAACCGCATGGAAAACCATCGCCCGCGTGAATCAGGACACCTATATTCCCGGCGACAAGATCCTGTTTGAGCGCGGCGGCGAGTGGGAGAACACCACGCTGCAGCCCCAGGGCAGCGGCAGCGCCGATGCCCACATCACAATCGGCGCCTACGGCGACGAAACCAAACATATGCCCCGCATCGCCGCCAACGGCAAGGTCAACGATGCCCTGTACCTGTACAATCAGGAATACTGGGAGATCTGCAATCTGGACATTTCCAACACCGTGGACGGCTGCAAGATGGTTGCCGGCGACACAAACCCCACCGGCAATGTGACCGCCCGCGATAACAGCGAGGGTGAAAAGCTCGGCGACTACCGCGGCATACACATTGCAGGCCGCGATGTTCCGAGCCTGCAGGGCTTCAACATCCACAATGTCCGCGTACATGATGTTTCCGGCATTGTGACCTGGATCGGCGATACCGGCGTGCGCGATGCCGGCATCGGCAACAACTACGGCTTCGATGGCTCCAAGCGCACCGGCGGCATCCTGATCGAAAGCCTTGCGACCACAACCAACACCCCCACCATTTTCAGCAATATTACGATCGCTGACAGCGAGTTTGTCAACAACTCCTTCGGCGGCATCACAATCAAGCAGTGGAACAACGGCAAAGGCCGCGACGGCAGCACCGGCTGGGCCAACCGCAACAGTGCGGGCGGCGCACCCGATTACTATGACCCCAACTGGAAGCCCCACACCAACATCCTCATCACCGGCAACTACATCAATCAGGGCGCTTCTGCCTACGCCTGCAACGGCATCTACCTGTGCGGCGTCAAGGATTCTGTTGTTGAGAAGAACCTACTGGAGCATATCGGCACCTGCGGCATTGAGCTGTTCTTTGCCGACAATGTTGCTATCCAGTACAACGAGGTCTTTGATGTCCGCCACAAGGGCGGTGGTCAGGACTCCAACGCCATCGACCCCGACTGGCGCGCCACCAACATCCTGATCCAGTACAATTATGTCCATGACTGCGGCGAGGGTCTGCTGCTCTGCGGCATGAAATTCAACTCCGGCATCATCCGCTACAACCTGATTCAGGACTGCCTGTACTCCTATGTCCATTACTCGATGGGCGGCGGTTACTTCCAGTTCAGCAACAATGTCTTTTACCGCAGCAAGGACGGCAATGGCACCTCCAACTTTGACCCGTGGGGCGGCGGCACGGCCTCCTATGTCAACAATGTGTTCTACGACGGCAAGGGCACAGGCTTCGGCTTCAGCGGCGGAACCAGCTTCTCCTACAAAAACAATGCCTACTACGGCACGCCCGCCTGCTGGAAGGATTCCAGCCCCATCATGCTGAGCGAGGATCCGTTTGTCGGCACTGCCCCCAGCATGAGCCGCCTTGGCAATGCCGCCACCGGCGCACTGCTGGAGGCCAACGGCCTGATGCCCAAGACCGGCTCCGCACTGGTTGCCGCCGGTGCCAGCACAGACGCCACCGGCACTGCGCTGACGGATGGCCTGTTTGCCAAGGGTAGCCGCTTTAACTTTACCTCTCTGGCCAAGGCCTACGGCAGCATTGTCCCGATGGCCGCCACCGCCTACCCCGTTTTTGACGCTACCGATTCCAATGCAACGCTGAACACCAGCTACACCCATACCGCCGCCAGCACCACCGCGCCGACCATCGGCCTGTTTGAGGTTTCCATGCCGGAGGATGCTGTCTACCTGCGCGGCACGGTCAGCGATGATGTAAGCCCCTGCAGCAATGCCAAAATCACCGTCACGGTAAACGGCAAAACCGTGGAGACCACCACCAACGCAAGCGGCACCTACACCATCACCGAGGGCTTGACCGCCGGTGAAGCTACTGTGACCGCCGTGGTCGAGGGCCGTGACACGCTCACCAAAACCATCACCCTTGCGGGCGGCAAGGTCAACATTCTCGACATTGCCGTCCCGATGCCCGCTATGCCCAACGCGTACAGCGATACCCTCATCAGCGAAGCCTTTGATGAGAACGCGGGCGCTCTCGCCTTTAACACCAAGGCAACCGTGGCGGACGGCCGCCTTGCCCTTAGCCCCGGCAACGCAGCTTCCAGTTATGCGGATTTTGCTGCGGAGATACAAAGCCGCACCGCTGTGGACTTCAGCTTTGACTTCAAGTACCAGAACGGCACCAACAAGGGCGGCTTCCAGTTCCGTGACAGTGATGGCCGACTTCTGTTTGCCATGTGCGTCAAGACCGCAGATGGCGGCAACACCATGCGCACACCTGCCGCAGCAAGCCTTGTCGGCGGCACCCAAATGGCGGAGCCCAAATGGGTGGATCACACGGCTGACACTAACAAGACCTATGTCGTCCGCGTCCACGCAGACTTTGAAGCCGGCACCGTCAGCTACCAGCTCAAGGACAAAGCTACCGATAAGGTCGTTCTGCAGGAGCTGAACATCCCCACCAACGCCAAGAACCTTGCCAGAATGTACAGCAGCAACTGGTATCAGGCCAAGACCCAGTACATCGACAACTTTGTGCTGACCGCCCGCAGCAACGAGCCGGAGCCTGTCGTCGTTGATAAGACCGCTCTGCAGAAAGCCATTGATGCCAACACCGGCAAGGTCGAAACCGATTATACGGCCGAAACATGGGCTGATTTTGCCAAGGCTCTGGCCGACGCCAAGGCCGTGCTGGCCGATGAGAACGCCACGCAGAACGACATCGATGCCGCTGCCAAGGCGCTGACCGATGCCGCAGCAGCTCTCAAAGTGAAGCCGACCGAAGAACCGAAGCCTACGCCTACGGTTGAGACGAAGGTCGTCACGGATGATCTTTCTGACAACAACATTCCCGATTCCCTGAAGAAGGCCGGTTACGATACTCCCGAAAAAATCACCGAAAAGCTTAAACTGGAAAGCTCCAAAAAGCTATCCTCCGACAATATTGTTGTCTATGAAGTCAAGCTGCAAGTCAGCAAGGATGGTGTAACCTGGTTCGATGCCACCGCTGAGAATTTCCCGAAGAACGGCCTTGAGATAAGCTTCACTTTGCCGAACGGTATTACCGCCGAGACGGCCGCACAGTATGACTTCATCGTCAGCCATATGAAGGACAGCGGCGAGGTTGAACTGCTTACCCCCGCGCTGAAAGACGGCAAGCTGGTCGTGACGGTTTCTTCCCTGTCGCCCTTCGGCATCAGCTGGAAGCTCAAGGAGCAGCCCAAGCCGAGCGAAGAGCCGAAGCCCACGCAAGCGCCCACCGCGACCCCCGCGCCGACGGCTGCTCCTGCCGCGAGTGATGCTTCCTCCAACAGCAGCAATTCTTCCGGCACTACTTCTGCGCCGGCATCTACCGCTGCCCCCAAGGCAACGGCAGCACCCACGGCACCGGCTGCTGTTATCCCGCAGACCGCCGATTCTTTCCCGCTGGTTCTGCTGGCCATGCTGGCTCTGTGCAGTGCCGCTGCCCTGACCGGGCTGGTGATCTGTCGCAAGAAAAAGCACTAACCAAACCATTTCCTGAACAATCGTTCTCTCATTAAAGAAAAATCCCGACTGCCGCCAGCCGGGATTTTTCTTTGTAATGCTGCACTTACTGCGCGTTGCTGTAATTGCAGATTTGAATGGCCGCGCCGTTTTCCGTCATGGTGAACCTGTGCTTTACATAAAGCGGCACATTGCTTTTGTCTTTGGGCATACTCTCAATATACAGGTAGTCTTTATACTTTTCTTTGATAAGTTCCAGCATCTTCCCGGCTATTCCCTGCCTCTGATAATTCGGGTGTACCAGCATATAATGGATCTGTGTCAGCGTCTCGGAATCACCCGGCACCCGGATAAGGCCGACCAGCTTGTCACCGTCCACGCCGTAAGCACGGTGGAGGAGTGCATCAGCGCCTTGTACAGCCTCTTGGGATAGTTGCCGGAGACCCAATGCACCGATAAAAACAGCTGCTGTACCTGCTCTCGGGTAAATTTCTTTTCCTCTGTGTAAGTAAGCATTTTTCCCACCTCGTCTGCGGCAATCGTATTTTTGACATTGTGTCATTGTATTTTTGGATGTCAGGGAATATTCAAAAGGGCAGCGGATGTCTTTTTCCTGCTTTTTCTGATACATACTGTCCACCTATCCCCTGCTCTTAGTGTAGCAGATTGCAGCGCATTATGGAAGTTATTAGTCTTAAATCACACTAAATATCATGATACCTTTCTTAAATCTCAAATGAATCAGAACTGATTCACTTTTTCGAGTCAAGATTTTTGAATGAATCAGAAGTGATTCACTCCTGAGAGCATATACGAATTTGTGCGGGTATCGGGTTTGTTTGTCATCGTTTTGGGGGGTAGCCGTGTTTTGCTAGCATAGCGTTTGGATATCCACAAACGCATTTCTGGGGTGTACCCCAGACCCCCGCGCTGCTCTTGTGTGACGATAGTGACGCAGATGACGATGATGACGGTGTTCGTGGGATAGGGTATAGTTTGAAATGTCATTATTAGAAAACCCTATCCATTTCAAGCTCATGCATTTGATCAATTAACGATTTCCTCCGCCTGTGTTTTTAGACTACTCATGTTCTGCACCCAAGCAAGCTGTTGGGTTGACTTATCCGGAGCCGGATTTTTCTCCAGAAGTTCAGTCATTATCTGTTCCACTCTACGGTGAGCAGTTTCGTCAATTTCCTATAAATGCGGAAATAATGTCTCTGTTAGAATCATGTCATCTAATGCCAGTTGAAGTTCCATACTTTTTTCCTTTCTTTTATTTTTTTGAATTTAAGAGATCAAGAGTTGCAATTATGGAGTGTAAAATGAATTTTCAATGATAATTTTGGGATGGGAGCCAAGTGTACTTAGGTTCTCTGGTGTCACACCAGAGTCAGTAATAAAATAATCGACTTTATTCCAAGAAAGGTATTGTGCAACACCGCCAATAGAAAATTTTGAATGATCACACATAATAACACGCATTTCGCTATTGTTTGCAACGATGGACCTATAAGCGATTTCCTGTGGATCCAAAACTGTAGGTCCATCGTGGTACCGGATTCCGCTCGAACCAAAAAATGCTGCAGTAAAACGAAAATCTTGTAGCGAACGTTCCACTGAACGACCATATATATGCATGGCCTTGTAATTAACAAATCCACTAGGGAGATATAAGTAATTATCAGCTTCTTGACTTTGCATGATATTGGCAACAAGCATAGAGGTGGTTACAACCGTAATAGAATGAAAAGAATCGAGCAAAGTTGCCAAATAGCTTGCCGTGCTACCACTATCAATGAAAAAAACAGCGTTATTTTTTAAAAATCGCGCGACGCTCTTAGCAATTTTTATCTTTTCGTTTCTATATTGCTCTAATGGCGGAGAAGGGAGATCTGTAAACAAAGGTCCAATACAATTTGCCCTACCGTGTGTTTTCTTTATGCAACCCGCAGAATCTAAATAATGAAGATCTTTTCTTATTGTTTCATTGGTTACTTGAAAATAGTTAGAGAGTTCTGCTGTGGTTAGGGATCCCTTTTCGTTAATCAACTCTAAAATCCGATCTCGTCGAGAACGTTTTTTATTTTCCATAAATAACCTCCTATTTTTCTCCAAACATTATAGCTCGCTTTTTTATGATCGTTAGTGGCTCAAATATTCGCGATCATGTGGCTCAAATATTCATTGACACTCACAATTATAGCACAGTTATTTTAGGATACAAGTGATTTTGTCATTAACGCAACAGTTTATTTGTATTATTTAGAAAAAACGCAAAATATTTAGTTGCGTTTCCAATTTTATTTGTTGCGATTCTTCGTTTATTTGCTATAAAACAAAATATGAAAATGAGCGAATCGGAGAAAATAAGTTCCGTGCGCAATTAGGTCTTGCTTATATGGAAAAGATATAGTATGTTATAAGCGAAGCGAGAAATACGCTGAAATTCAAACAATAAGGAGGATACATATGCAATCAATTTTAGTGGTTGGCGCTGGCAGAGAAGGAAAAGGATTTTTGGGAGAGACTTTTTCTACAGACGGTTGGCAAGTCTATTTCCTAGACAAAGACCCGGAAGTAGTAAATGCATTGAAAACGGGCAAATATAACGTTACTGTTTATCAGGAAAACGGAACCTTTAAGCGGGAAATTACTGGCTATGAAGTTTATGGCTATGACGAGGAATATTCGTGTTTGCCTGCGGTATTAGAGGCCGAAGTAATTGCCCTTTGCCTGTATCCAGAAGATATCCCTGAAGCGGCTGCTTATCTTGGTAAAGGCATTTCGGAGCGCGCTCGCCGAAATGGTGATAAGCTTACAATTCTATGCTGCACGAACAAAAATCATTACATTCCCACATTCAAAAAGGCGTTTGAAAATGCGTTGGAGGGCAGCCAAGAAAGGGCATGGTTCAGTGAAAATGCCATTGTTACAGACGTGATTGTGCGTAGATCCACAAATGCTGAAACGACAACTGCGTTGGATGTTGTTACGACAGCAACCATGTCATTGCTGATTCAACCCCCCGTTTATGCAGATTTTAGCAAAACGCGTTGGATGGAATTGCGCGATGGTTTGGAACAATTAAAGGAAATTAAGTTGTACACATACAATGCGCCGCATGCAGCTTGTGCTTATGCAGGTTATTTAAAGGGTTATAAAACCATTTTAGAGGCATCTGCTGACCCTGAAATCGCAGCATTACAAGATGAGGTACTTAAAGAAGCAATTCCGGGACTAAGCAAGGAGTTTGGCATACCAGAAGAGGAAATTTGGGCTTTTTGTTCTTTACCTAGAACAAAAGAAGAAATGGATGACTCGATTTACCGTGTCGCTGTCGATCCAATTAGAAAACTTTCCCGTAATGACAGATTAACTGGAAATGCTATGTTCTGCTTCAAGCATGGTATTGACCCCAAAGCATTGATCAAGTCTATTGCTAATGGCATGGCTTACGATGAACCAAGAGACGAAAAGGCTATGCTGATTCAGAATATGATTCGAGAAGAAGGTATTGAAGCAGCGATAGCAAAAGTGTGTGGAGTTTCTGCAGACCATGACTTGGTTACTCGCGTCGCTGCTGAATATAAAACAATTAAAGGTTAACACCTTTGATTTATATTTTATCCTAAAATAGGAGGAAAATTATGAAGAAGGTTGTCTCTATTCTATCCGCAATGACTGTCTTATGCGCTCTGTTTGCTGGATGCACAACCAATACCCCCGATGATAATTCTCCCCAAAACAATTCTACCTCTGACACGTCACCTGCTGACAATTCCACAACTACAAACGATACGAAAACTTATCGCATGGCTCTCATTCAACCTCAAAACAACCTTGATTATTTTAACTTTATCACAGCGTCTGCCCTGAAGTATGCGGATGCAAACGGAATTGAGTTAACTGTTTGGCAGCAGAATAGTGATCAGGCTAAGGGCGTAGAGTTTGTGGATATGGCTGTTGAACAAGGCTATGATGCTGTTATGATATGTGATCCGCAGGGAGCTGCACGCGCAGCGATGGAAGAAGCCCAAGGGAAGATTGCTATCATTGGTTATGATGCAATGGCCTACCCTGACCTCTGCAATGCTGCAATTTCTACAGATAATGTCGCCATGGGTCGTATGCTTGGCGAATATGCCGTAGAATTAATGAAAGATGACGGCAAGGATTCCTTCAATGTTATTTATTCTTATAACAATACATCTCAGTCTGAAATTGACCGTCAGGCAGGCATGGCAGAAGCTTTTAAAGCAAGTGGTTTTACAATTAACGGCGAAGAGGTATCTTCTGCTGACATTAACCTTGAGGGTGGTCTTGGCCTGTGGGATGACTTGGTTATCCGGAAGGCTGAAGGCGAGTTGGACTATGCAATGTGCGCAAACTCCACTAACGCTCTCGGCTGCCTTGCAGCAAGCGAATCTGCAGGTCGTACCGACTATAAAGTTTTTGGCATTGACGATGAGGTTGATCAGCTTGCTGCGCTGACAAAAGAAAATGGCATCTATTATGCCACCGTCGCACAGAACCCATTTGAAATTGGCGTCCAGGTTATGGAGGCTGCTGTTCATGCGGTTGAGGGGCAGGACGATGGAATTGTGAAGGTTGATGGCATTCTTGTTACTCGTGACACCGTGCAAGAGTATATGGCGAACCGCGAAAAGTCATTGGAAGAGCAAGGATTATTTGGCAATTATCACTGCATCTTAATCTTTCGCTACAACAAAAAGGCGGGTAACGTCAATGAGGCGTACCCGCCTTTTTTAAGAAAGGTGTGATATCTATATGGGCGAAGAACTGTTGAGATTAAAAAATATACGAAAATCCTTTAATTCGGTGACTGTTCTGGAGGATATTAACATCACTATATCTAAAGGAGAGGTAATTGCGCTCGTAGGCGAAAATGGGGCCGGAAAAAGCACATTGTCAAATATAATTTCTGGAGTTTTGAAACCAGATGACGGGCAGATTTTTTTTGAAGGAAAAGAATACAAGGGACTTACAATCAAACAAGCGAAAGACCTTGGTATCAAAATGGTGCATCAAGAGCTCCTTGTTCTTCCTAAATTGAATGTTACAGCCAACATCTTTATTGGTTCGGAATACCAAAACCACGGGTGGATGGACGTACCGAAGATGCATGAAAAAGCGAGCGAGCTTTTGAATACTGTTGGTTTGAATGTTAGCCCTAAAACACGTGTTGCGGAGATTGATATTGCAGGACGTCAAATGATAGAAATTGCACGTGCGATTGCAACAAATGCGAAAATCATTATCTTGGACGAACCCACTTCTTCTCTTTCGGATGTAGAAATTAAGAAACTGTTCGAAACAGTTAATAGGCTAAAGAAGCAGGGAATTTCTTTCATTTTTGTTTCTCACCGCTTACAAGAGGTACTAACCCTGTCAGATCGTATTTACATTCTAAAAGATGGACGCCTGACAAAAGAACTCTATCCTGAAAACACGACAGAAGATGAAATCGTTATGAATATGGTAGGTCGTAGTTATGACGATTACTATAAACGCAAGCGCGTTTATTTTGGCAAAGAGGTGTTGCGGATTGAAAATTATTCTGGCATAGATAATAAGGCTCTAGCACGTAGTGCACATACACCAAGAAACATCAGCCTTCAATTAAACGAAGGCGAAGTTTTAGGTATAGCAGGCTTGGTCGGTGCCGGACGAACGGAGCTGCTCCGTCTGATTTTTGGAGAGGACAAAAAAGAAAGCGGCGAATGCTTCCTATATGGAGAACGTGTCAATATACGCCGGTGTAAAGATGCTTATGATCTGGGTATGGCTTGGGTTACAGAAGACAGAAAAAAGGAAGGACTTATCCTAAAATTTGATTTAAAGACGAACATTGCACTTCCTATCCAGTCTCTGGTGCGAAAAGGCCTTTTTGTTGATGTAAGAAAAGAGAATGCTATTGCAGACGAATATATCAAAAATTTACATGTAAAAACAACGGGAAGATCTCAACAGGCGCAGTTTCTTTCTGGCGGAAATCAGCAAAAAGTTGTTTTGGCAAAATGGCTGGCAAGTAATCCGCGTATATTAGTCTTAGATGAGCCGACTCGCGGAATTGACGTGAGTGCAAAGGCGGAAATTTATGCATTGATTAATAATTTGACAGCACAAGGTATGGCAATTTTGTTGGTTTCCTCTGAATTGCCAGAAATAATGGGCATTAGCGATAGAATTATAGTTATGCATGATGGTGAGATTACCGGCGAGTTCCAACGTGAAGAGTTTTCAGAACAAAGCATCATGACCTGTGCAATCGGGAGGAGAAAAGAATGAACCTGAATTCTAAACAAAAGTTTCTTGAATTGAGCAAGAGATATTCTACACTTATTATCATCATCTTTTTGACCGTGTTATTCACTGCGCTGAACCCGCGCTTTCTGTCTGCAGTCAATATTACGAATATCGTTCGCCAAGCAGCCATTATGATAATCGTTGCATGCGGAGCTACATTCATCATGATTGCTGGAGATGTTGATATTTCCTGCGGGGGTGTTGCATGCTTAGCTTCAATAATAGCTGCAATTTGTATGACAAAAGGCATGGGAATCCTGGTATCTATAACTGTTGCTGTACTTACCGGTACTCTTTTTGGTCTGTT